>Ga0194117_10002679_pt1 | contig 18650 bp, 26 predicted proteins | sample TA2MahsurfametaG_FD_160579 | JGI IMG/M metagenome (GOLD analysis project Ga0194117, IMG submission 160579) | Freshwater microbial communities from Lake Tanganyika, Tanzania - TA2015009 Mahale N1 surface | ecosystem: Environmental > Aquatic > Freshwater > Lake | place: Tanzania: Lake Tanganyika...
AAAAGTCATTTGTACGGTGTAAACTTTGCGAAAAATGCGTTTGCGATAACCCGCTTCTGGGTCAAGCAGGTCAGCCGTTGTCCAGTCCAATAGGTCCAAACGACGGATGGTGTTGTCAGCCCCAATGTCAATAAAGCCCTTTCTCCAAGGAAACACTTCGGTAAGCATTTTTGCGGTCATTTGGCGGTCATGTAAAGCGGTTCGGGTAAACGTTGACACTTGATACAACAAATCCACTGGCACGTGTTCGTTGGCTTCCAAGTATGCATAATTGTTTTTACCAGTTTTAAAACTAAAGTCAGTAGAAACGCTGGGCCAATAATCCATACGATTGGGTGAATTGGCTGGAATGGCTGGAGCATTACCAGCCCCAGTCCTAAAAAAGATATCTGATTCGGAGTGTTGTCTGTTACGAGCGTGGATGATATCAATTTGTTCAATAGTGATAAACGGATAAGAACGTTCTGTTTCGCCTTCTGGATAACGAAAAAAGACATCTACTGAACGGGAATTATTACGGTCATCGGTGACTGTTAAATTACTAAGAATGGCTTTCATAGCCTCATCTTCAGCAAGGAGTAAGCCCACACGACTCATCGGTACTTTTCCTTTAGTTTAGCGTGTACTTTATTAGCAATACGGTCACCAAGTTCTTTTTGATTACTGACGGTATGGGAACGCAACAGGGGTTGCGGGGCGTTTTGTTTAGGCACTCCGTACTCTAAATCAGTGGCTATTTTGGCGCTCTTTGTGCGTTGGTCCATTACGCCAAATTCAAAATTACCAGTTTTTTCGTTGTACCTTGATTCAAGGTCAGACGACAACCGTGCCCATGCCGTGCTGGACTCTTTTGCCTTTTTACGAAGTTCTTTGGTTTCTTCTCTAGACACTTCCTTAATTGATTGAGCCAACGCCTTTGCATATTCTTTGGAAAGAAACTCTGCGTACTTTACAATTTCTAATGTGCCCGATAAAAAAGACGGTCTAGAAGAACGGGCAGACGACATTGACTCAGTGCTCATAGCACTCCGATTCTTCTAGGCAGTTGTACCCTTTGACGCTCGTCAAAGTTAAACCAATTTTATCAGATAGTAGGAAGCGAAGAGGGCCAAGGCAAAGACGAAACGCCATTGAACGTGGTCGTAGGGTCAAATGGGTATTCTTGGTTCATGTACACTTCCAAACCTTCAACAACGATAATAATGTCATCTCGCATACGACCACGCACTTTGTACGACGTTACAGTAAAGTACCTACCGTCGTAAATGAACAAATCGTTGAGGTGTTGTTTGTACTCAAATGGGTCGGTGATGCCAGCACGTCTAAACTCGTCAATGGATGCTACAAAGTTAACAACTTCAACTGGTTGACGACCTTCAGGAATTGAACGTTTCTGGTCTTCTGTTTCGGTAATCATGAGCACAGGGACAATGACACCGTTTTTGTATTTGCGACCACCCGTTCCCCCAATGCCCTCATCGTAAACGGGGTCATAATAAGACCCACTTGCGCTGGCTGCTGCGCCAAAAGGTAGGAATTCGTAATACACAACGTGTTCACCAGCATGTCGGCTGTACTCACGATACTGTTTGCGAATTAGCCCCAGTTCAACACGGGTATCCATCAGAAGTGCCCAGTGTTATAAAGACTGCCAGGGGGAGTGGTGTCAACAAAAACGTCTTCACGCAAATCGTCTTCTTGGTCAGAGATGTCAATAGTGCCCCTGTCACGGTCTGGGAACACTCGTTTGATTGGACCGTAGTCACCGATTTCACGGGCAACATAGATGGGTACATAACGGTTGGTCGTACGGGAGACACGGCTGAGGTTAAGCACCTCAATGCGATTGACGCCAATGTTAAGGGCCTTGGCTTGGTTTTCATATTCTTTTTGCCAATACTCTAAAAGGCTCTGCACCATTCGGTAACGTTGGCTGCCAGGGATATGCACTGACTCAGAAGTCATTACATCAATGTCACGACTGTATTCCCCCAACAAAGCCCACAATGATTTAACTACCGTAGCCAAACCAATCGTGTTAACAACAATGTCAGACATGTTTTCAAGAGGGATAGCCAAGTTGTAAACATGTTCTTCAATGGCGTGGTGGGCATAGTATGACATGTCATCTGGCGATACCCATTCGTAATAGTAACCTTCAACCATTAAACGACTGTTAGCGGCAGGAGTAGATGTCATACGAACAATGCCGTTTCGGGCATCTAAAGAAAACGCCGATGCCGCCAATTCGTTTGCTTGATTGGATGTGTATACGGCAATGTACAAACTATCTTTGTCTATGTTTGGGTGTCCTAGTTCGTACGTACGTGAAACGTTGTCAAACGCAATTTGAAAGAATCGTGGAAAGTCACGAAGATATGAACGTGATATTTCCGTAATTCTGTCAACAATTGTTTGGTCAAAATGCGCCATAAGTTACTCGTCAGATGAGTCTGGACCAGGAAGCGTGTCTTGTTCTGGGGCGTTAATAGAGGGTTGCGCCTCACGGTGACGACGAACAGTTGTTTGTTTAACGGCTATCATGTCCTCAACCGTTCCAGTAGGTCGTGGGATGGGGCGTTCCAAAGACATGGAAACCTTAACCAAATACTTGTCCACCAAGTACAAGGTTGCCATCCCCACCATCAATTGTAGTAACTATGGTTGCGTTTACCCACGCCGAACCGTTCCATTGCAGTACTTGGTCATTAGACGGAGAGGGAGCAGTAACATCAGAAAGACTATCAAGTGTTGTCGGAACGGGAACATTAGAAAGAACAAAAGCACGTTTATCAATAATGTCATTAGCAACAATTGACTCGTTGGTTCTCCGCAGAATTGCTGCCAAAACAATATCAGTGCTTGGAAGGGCGGGAAATACTGGATTGGTGGTGCTTGCTACTCCAGTAATTGTTTGAATAGTTACTGCGCCACTTGCAAAGCGGGCAACCACAAGGTCAAACCTGTTGCCAGAAGACGGGGCAGCAGACAGGGCGTATGCGCCGTTAGCAGAGAGGGCATAATCTGTTCCCTCGTAGGCAATCGTTCCAGAAGCAACGGCAACGGTATTGCCAGAAACTGATGTTACGGCAGAATTGGTAACAACGCCTTTTCTACGATTACCTAGAATTTCAAAATCAACACGGTCTGGCTCAGACTGGTCAAGCGTTGATTTGTCATTATCTGGGGCGTTGGGGATTGTAAACCCTGCCATATTACTCCCTACTCAAGAGTGTCGTAGATATTACCATTCTTACGCAGGTAGTTGTACAAATCTTTGGGGATGTTGAATCGTTTTCCGTCCACAAAATTATACACCGAACCACCCCAGTACATATTCCATGAACCTTTGACACGGGCTTGTATTAAGTTGCTTTCTTCCGTAGGAACGGGTATTGCAACTTCAACCTCGGTTTCATCTTCAACAGATTCCGCAAACTGATTACTTTTCCTAGCCATGATTGTCTCCTAATTGTGTTTCATAAGTATAGCGGGGTCGGCGGGCGTTAATTACCACCCAGCCGACCCCAACTACTTGGATTGTCGCTATCAGGAAGCCCCGATTGCGCCACCCTTGGTGTTGATGAGCACACGGCTCTCGTGCGTAATGACCCCGAAGCCCCAGATGGCGTACCACGCCAAACCGTGCTCACGACCAAAGTCAATGACGCCACCGTCACGGAGTTCAACAGGAAGTGCGATTGCCTGACCGAAAGCGTTGTCACCAATCATGATGGCGCTGTACGAGTCGGCATGCGGGTCCTGGACACCAGCGCTGCTGGGGTTCACGTCCACGACGCTTCCAGTCTGACCCCTGAGCACTTGCGTGGTCTCAATGAACACAACGTCGTAGAGGCGACCAATTTCACCCAACATGAAGTTGCCAGGAGCAGCGTACTTGGTGACTTCAATGAACTCAGGCCAGTCACGGAGCGAGCGGCTCTGCGACGGGTGAACGAAGCACACGTAGGTGTCGCCAAGGCGAGGAATGTTTTGACCAGCCAACACCTCAACTGCATCCTTGATGGTTGCAGGCGAGAGGTAGCCAGGAGCACTTGCACTACCAGCGGCGCTGTACTCGTACGGGGCGATGGAACCACGGGTAGCACCGTTGGTCAGACGACCAAAGACCACGCTCGGCGGAACGGCTGCGCCGCCACCGAAGGGAACTCCCGAAGCGTACAGCGTGTTACGTGCCTGAATGTCCATGGACTGTGCCATGTGACGACCAAGGAGACGTGAAGCCGACGCCATGACGTCATCAAACGCTGCGTTGAGCAACAGTTCGGTGACAGCAACTGCGTTGCCTTGTTCCTTGACCGTAATTTGAATCTGCGAAGCAGACAGAGCATTTGGCTCCAAGCGCACACCTTCGGTCAATTCTGCGCCAACAGAAGCGTTGGTGGAGAGGTTGGTGTAACGCATGAAGTTAACAGTGAGACCAGGCATCACGCCAAGTTCGGTCTTCTTCACTGCAAACTGCTCAAAGCGCAGAACGGGCATTGCCTGGAACAAGATTTCCTTGCTCCAGATGACTTGGATTGCGGGTGACAGAGTGGTGTCAGACGAGTAGCCAGTCGTCGTAATTGACGCTAGGTTTGCTCCTGTGATTGAACCACCTGCTGGTGCTGGAAGTGCCATTGAAAATATCCTCCGTGGATAGTTGTTGTTTATTAGTTGTTTGTTCTAAAACGGTTTCGTTAGAAACGTCCCCGTGAAGAACGTGCGTTCAAGAGTCTCTCACGCATCTTCTGATACTGTTCCATTGACATGTTCCTAATATCTTCGGCTGTCAACGTTTGCTGCTCCATCTGAGTTTCCATTGGCCCAACGGGTGGGGCTGTAACCCCCGCACCCTTCAAACGACTTTGGGTTTCCGCTGTCGCCTTTTGAACATTTTCAAGAATAGCAGAACTAACTTCTTTGTACCTGTTAATTTGTGATTCAACTTCTTCCTCGCTTGAACCACTAATCATGCCAATAAGTTCGGGAATAATGTGCTCTTGTTCCTCTTGCACACGGCGACCAATGTAATTTTGTAACTCTTGGTGGCGGCGCTCTTTCTCCAAAAGGGCAGACTGTGCCTGACGGTCACGGTCAATTTCCTCAAGACGTGCCCTCCACTCCGCCTCAACCGTGTTGAGTTTTTGATTAAACTCCGTCTCTTGACGAATGAGAAGTTCCTTAGCCGACAGTTCCTCAAACTCTTTTTCTTTAAGAGCCTTGGCTTCGGCTTTTGCCCGTTTTTCTGCTTCCTTAAGGGCAGCCTCACGTTCGTCTGACATGATTTTTAGTTGTTGTTCAAGTGCTTTGACACGGGAATCCGCATCGTCCACTTTCTTATACAACTTGTCTTTTTCTTGCTTGCGAATGTTTTCCACCTCATCTTCGGTGAAAGTTCGCTGTTTGGTCTGCTGACCAGTTACTTCAGCAGCCTCATTCTTAAAGGTTTCAGTCGCCTCTACTGGGATGACGACTTCATCCTGTGCTTGCTTTGCCATGTGTACTACCTCGCTAGTTTGGCTGATATGGACTTGGGTAATTAAACGTTTTATTCTTCGCTAGGGCTACGACGCTGGGCTAACCTTGCGCCATAAGCCCTACTAACCATTTGATTCATCAGGTCTGATTCTACAGGGCCGACAGCCGTTCCAGGCATGCCTGCTCCAGAATCTCCCGTAGATGACACGTCAGAACCACCTGCCGATGTCGCTGCGGGTCCCGCACCACCTGGAACCATGCCCGTGGCGAGCATGACTGCCATTTGGATTTGAGAATTAAGCATGGTCAACGCACCTTGGTCAATGGCGTCGTCCATAAGTTCTTCAAAGATTTCTTCCATTTTTTCATTGGGGAACTCTTCGCCAAGGATACGCAAAGCGCCCCGCTTGGACTCAAGCCCAAGACCCATCTTTGACTGCACTTCATTAAGTTTGATAAGCACATCAACGGGCAACGGTTCAGGCCAATGAACAGTAGTTTTATAAGTAATTGGGTCTGCTGGGTCTAGTTGGGTTAGATGGTCTCGTTCTGGACGTGCTGCCCGCATAGGATTGTACACAAGCATCTCTGGTCGGAAGATAGAAGCAGTACGAATAATAAGTTCATTAACGTGCTCAAGCCCTTTTGTAAAGTGCGTTTTTTTCATTGAATAACGATTCATTAACGGCTGGTATTGGATAGCCAAAGCCACACCACTGGTATTGGATACTGGTTGAAATTGTCCCAATGCTGTTTCTGGAATGCCTGTAATTTCGTGCATTGTTCGCTTCAAAAATTGAATGTACTCCAACGCTCCAGCCATTTCTCCACGAGATTCAAGATTGAATACCTGTGCGTCTTTGGGCAAACCTGCCCAAACCTTCTTAGGACCACGCTCAAGTTGACTTGCCTTAGCACCAGTAATGATGGTGACAGGGGCAGCATGATAATTAATGATGTCCGAAACTTCAACCATCTTTTCATTGAGTTCACGATTCAATGGAATGATGTCCCAAATATCCGATTGGCCCCACGGCGACGATGAAATACTCACATTAGGAATGTGTACGACTGGTACTGAACCAATCGCATTTGGATATTCGTCAATCAATTCATCATTAATAAACTGTTGAACCATTTCATCAGACAAGATTTCTGTAAAAGTGTAAACCTGTCGTGTGCCCTCAGCAGACGTTCCCCAAAAACGATACTTAAGTTTAAACCTCAATAACCTGTCACGGTCATGCGGATGGTATTCAGGAAAACAATGCGCTGGGTTAAGTGGAATGACACGAATACGACCTTCGTGAGGAATTCCAACGGTGTCTACATACGGCTCTTCATAGGCAACTTTAACAAAACAGTCTCCAGTAACCCCTGCTAATTGCCCCATTTCCCACAACACTTTATACTTGTTGTTGTGACTATTCCAAACGTCATCTAACAAGTGCGGAATGATGGCAGTGTTTTGTTCTGGGCATTTAAAATGGACACCTTTACCAAAGCAAAAATTGGTAATGTAGTCTGACATTGTGCGAACGTAGTTAAGATAAAAAGCGGATTCGCCCATCTCACGTCGGTATGCCCAATGGTGACCCAAGTACCATGCCCAAGCCGACGAATAACGATTTAAGCGTGGACCATGAACCTCAAACTCTTCATCGGCAAGTTCCACCAACCCCAACGGGCTGATGGCTACCGTCAGGTCACTGGCGGCAGCACGATAAGACGGTGACCAAAAGTCAATTGCCATTTATATATTACTTCTTCTTTTTCTTAGTAACGGCTTTCTTAACGGCAGGAACTTGTGCAACAGCAGTTGGTTGAGCAACAGTTTCCTTAACAGCAGCCTCAACAACTTTGCTTTGTTTGACAAAGAAATTAGCAACAGTGGGGTCCCCAACCCACGTACTTGCGGCATTGAGTAAATACAAAAGGACGGGAAGAACCACGATGTTAAGAGCAGGGTCAATTTCCCAAGTAGCAAACAAGTAGGAAACAACTCCCACTGCGCCACCTTTGGTTGCTACGTCGGCTAGTGCGGATACTTGCAGTTTCTTTGACATATGTTCTCCTGTAGATAGGTGTGACAATTATACCGCTTTGCGACGTTTTGTGCTAACCTTTTGTCCTTGCACAAACGCTTGATACGGTGCGCCAGTACCAGAGTCGTACTTAGAAGCAATGGCTAAGGCACGAAGAGCAATGCTTTTTGCCTGTTGAGAGTTTAGTTTTTTGTTACGAATTAATACCGTCATAGCACCCAAAGCATACGACGAGCCACTACCTAATGAATACAGTCCAGAGGCTTCCGACGACCACGAATAGTCAGATTCAATGACGTATATTTGAGAATTAATAGAAACAATAATAGACGACCCCTGTTCAGCAATATGTTCTTTGTCCTCACGGTCAGGAACTGAATAACCTTGTGCGTCAAAGCATTCTCGCAAAGACGGTACAAATTTGGACGTAAAAAACTGGTCTAGTTTCTTTCCACGAATGTTTTGTGGAGGCGTAGGTGGCTGAAAGACATGATGCAAGATGTTGATGGCACGAACATCCCCAGCAGCACCAATAATGTATTTTCCATTTTGTGCCAGTTTTCCAGAACCTTCTCGCAATGTTCCTATTTGTCGGGCGTCATCACTTGTAGTGACACGAGAGTCTGCACAGATTACCGCAAACTCATCTCCTTGAATACCAACAATAGTTGTCATGTTTAATTAACAGAAAACTCAATACCTCGGTACATGCCCCACCCATTGTAAATGGGCATTACTTCATATGAGAACTTGTGCTCCCCCCTGTCCTCATACGTAACAACACCTACTCCTTGTTGCCAATTTTCGTACCGAACAATCGGACGCCCGTCAAGGTCCACACCACCTTTTGTAGACGGTACAGCACCATCAATGCGGGCAAGACAACCAGGAGAAGCAGCCATAATGGTACGAGGACCATCAAAGTCTTCCCTTGTTTTAAACGCCGTTTCAATCCTGTGGATGTGTCCATATATCACACTCGTCTTTTCGTTGTTTAGATAAACGTGAGCCGTTGAGCCAGAAGACTTTACACGGTCACCGTGAATGATTCTGAGTTTCTCATTAATCCAATAATCGGACGCAGGGTAGCCAGGTCGGTACTCCACTTTGTAGTCATCCATGCGACACAGATACGGAACAGTAAGAACGGGCCACGACTGCGGCATATTTCCTTTGCGTAAACCGTACGCTGCTGCTGCGTTGGTAAGAAGATATTTTGGCATACGCTCTTCGTGGTTTCCAGCAAGCCAAGCAATCTTTGCGTGCGGTGCAGCATTACGAAGTTCCGCACATAGTAAAGCAGCCCTGTCTATTGCCGCTTGAGTAGTTTGTTGGTAGGCAGGTGTAGTTAGGTATTTACCCATTTCAGGAAAATCAAGGTTGTCACCAACGCAAACTACAACATCTGGTTCTACGGAGCAAATCAATTCAAGAACGATTTTAATTGCGTTCTCGTCATGGGTTGGTTCTAATTTACCGTCACGACCACGGTAGTAACCAATCTGTGCATCTGGAACCACTACACACTTTTTAAACTTGCTTTTTTTAAGAGTGCGTGCTTTTTTAGTAGGCAGTTTGATTGCGGGACCTTGTTGAATTACAGGCCATTTTGGACCACTGTCCCATGTTGGAGAAAATTGAATTGCAGCAAGGTCGTGTACTTCTGCTTCACCTTCTTCATTTTTTGTTAACGACTGATAAATGGAAACACGGCTGACGTCACCAATATCGGCAATGTCTATGTTTTTTCGTTTGAGCAAGTCAAGCAAATCGCCCAACACTTTTTCACGTTTTTCTGGTCCGTTCAAATCATCCTTCAGATTGGTCACAAGAACACTCCTTGTTTACGTGTCGTTGTATCGTACTTACACTTATTTGATAACCGTTCTTACGTAACACTTTAGCAAGCCACACACTACTATGCGACCTATTCTTACCATTGAGGTTTGATGTGCGAATGAGTTCAATGGCTTTTACCAATGCCTCACGCTCGTCACCCTCTAAAGAATTAATCAACCTACCTATTTTGCAAGGATAGTGTTTGGTTTCTTTTGATTGGTCTGTTAAGTCGGTCAGCAACGACGACTTGTCCATGTTGTGCTCCAAGTTGTGAAAAAACTACGCAGTGAGGGCGTCCCACGTGCGCTGATTGCAAACACCATTGGTTTGTAGGCTAACAGACTTTTTGAAGTAGTTGAGGGCTTTTTCGGTAGCAGGTCCAAAGTTCCCGTCAACTGTGCAAGCAAAGCCCTTTTTAGTAAGCAACTCTTGCATTTGTTTTACTTTGTCACCCTTGTCTCCCAATTTCAGTTTCAAACCATCGTCTGTATTTACAGCAGCAGGAGCGGCAACGGGAGCAGCCTCTTTCACTTCTGGGGCTTTAATACCGTTTTTATCCATGTATGTTTTAACAGCAGTAGGAACTTCATCACCGCATACATAACGCAAATGCCACGGCTCTTCTGGAACCACTTCCCAACTAAAACCAAATGTTTTAACGTTGTCAATAAGCCACTTAAGACGGGGACCGCTGGCAGTATGAACGTCCACCGCAATTCCCAAATTATGTTGAGAGGACCCTGGCGCAGCAAGGCTGGCTAGTTTTGGGTCTTTCTTGTACCATTTGACGCCTTCAAACGTCCTGGTTGCATTGCCGTTTGGCTCTTTGGTGTAACGCTGTTTAAACGCTGTAAGTTGTGAATCGTAAGTACGGTAGGTATCTCCTGCCGAAACAGGCTTTAATTCAACACCGTCTGCTTTGGCCTTTTCCACCATTGCAGCCCACGCTGCTGCGGCAAGCCAGTGCAGTTTTCCACCACCAACGGCGGGACAAAGCAAGTGCTCAGGCAACCGACCAGGTTGCACACCCTTCAAGTCAGCGGGCATTTTTACTGGAACAACGTAGTCCCAATCAACTTTTTTGGACATGCTTAACTCCTCTTGCGTCGTGTTTTTGCTGGTATTAATGATAACTGGTCTGCGGTCTGCGGTTCATTCCTTCGCCTGTTCCGAACGGCGGATTCAAATAAAGGTTTTTGAGACGCAGTTCTTGACATGTAGTCTTCATGGGCTTCACTAGCAGTTCTACCAAAGCCTAGTTTGTTTAAAACTGGACGAAGTTCAGGCAAATGTTCCCACATTTGACCAAGAGCCAATTTATTTGCAAGGTGTACATCATAATGCTCATCTAAATTAGTGGGAGCATGTCCCCCATATCGGTAAGTCCTTCTACCAGAACGACGGGAGGCGTCTCTTCGTTGTCGTGCCAACGTGTGATTGTGTGCGGCTATCACGTCTTCTCTAATTTGATAATGCTCTAGTAGTTCTAGACGGTTTGGAATTGCAAGGTCATCTCCTGGATTTGCCGCCAAATGCTGACGAACAGCCGAATAGAGTGCCCTTTCCGTAGCGTTCCAATTTCCGTATTCAGAAGAGTATCCGCTATTTTTAATTTTTTCTGAACGAACATCAACATCGTGAAACACATCCTCTACCTGCCCACGATGATAGTATGTCCTATCGGTGTGAGCATCGGCATAGCCTTCTGCAACAGGGTCCGTTATACTATTACGCATTTTACGGCGAACTCGCTCCGTTCGTACATTGTTAAAACCACGCATAGGTTCAAAAGTGTGTCCAATTTCATGCACAAGTGTAGACGTGACTGGAACGTATTTGTTTTTAACTGGAACAGTTTCATGAGTAATAGGTTCTTCTATTTCAATTTTATTTCCTTGTTCATCCATTGTAAAATACATTTTTGTTGGTAGTTTAGTGGGCTTTGTTCTGTCTGGTTCGTGACGGGTGTGCCAAGTTACTGTTTTGTAGTCTGCGTTTATAGACCTTCTGTCGGGACCGTTTTCAAGTTTTACAATTCTTGCAGAATGCTTTTCAGTGTTTTTACCAATACCTGGAAACACGTTTGGAACAATGTTATTAGTTTCTAAAAAATCAAGTACGTCGTGGTCGGGTGCTCGTGTATCGTCAGACGCATAAACTTTGACTATATTGTCAATGTCTACATTGTCAAAATCGTGGAACCTATGCCATTTTCCTGTTCCTGCTCCTTGTTTTCGTGAATCAACAATATTTTGTTTACTGTCGTTATCCAATTCTTCAACGTGTTCGTTTTCTTCCACTTCGTGTCGTTGAGCGTATTTTGAATGCCTATTTTTAATAGGCACGTTCAAATCGCCAAGGGTTAGTTCTTCTAAATCGTCATTGGTGTAAATAGTGCCATTAGGATGCCGCCACCGAATATGCTCTTTGCTTTCACCATCGGGTACGTATTTTGGAGCATATTTTCTATTCGGGGCTTGAATTATGTCTTGATAGTATTCTGCTGCCTCTGGATTGTGCTTCTCGTATTGTCCCTCTTTCCAGAACTTTTCATTAAAAATTGGTGTATCGGAGGGTTCATAACCCACCGTTTTAATGGGTACTTTTTGGTAAGCCTGTTCAACACCAACTACGATGTTCCCGCCGTAGAAAGAGGCGTGTCCACGACCACGCCCCAATTCTCCTGTTAATACGGCATTCGTTCTGCCGATATCTGACATTGTTGTATCGGTTTTGTTAATTGCCTCAACAAATCCAGCAATGTGTCCCTCGGCTGCTGGTCCTTTAAGTCTGGCACGACGTGCGTAATCAACGGGGTCTGTTAAACCTAGCGACTTTTTAATGGCTCTAGTACGGTCTTCACTACTTACCGTAGGGTCTTGTACTAAACCAGTATGGGCATATGGGCTAAACAACATCCCTTGAGGACTGGTGTCACGTTTAGAATTAACTTCTTCCGCTACTCTGTAGTCTTCACGTACAGAGTAATCAGTGGTATCACCCGTATCTGGATTTTGCCAGTACGTGTTTTTAAACTGACTGCCTAAAGTCACTCTTCAACAACTTCTTCTAATTCCGCCGATTCTTTATTACGACCAGTTGAAATCATCAAGCCAGCCAACGTTCCAGTAATGAACGTAGCCACACTAGACAACACACTAAAAAACATTTTATCGTTTTCTGATTGCACTCCAATTGGTTGAGTAACAAACACAAGTGCGTATAACACACCAGTTGTGGTAATCGTTAAAACGCCAGCCAGCACACAGCCAACAACAAATTTAAGTCGTGCATCAAGTTCTTCTGGGGTAAGTCTATTTTTCATTGGTTTCCTCCCAATCAAATCCGATAAGGTCTTTAGAACATTCACCGTCCACCTTGCAGGCAGGCGGGTTGCATTCTTCTTTTGCCCAATTCATAGGGTCCTGGCACTCATAACGGTAATGTCCGTCATAACCACATGACGAAAGTAGTAAGGCTAACGCAACAATTGCTTTTTTCACGCCTCATCCTTTGGCGCTTTCTTGTCAACCTTTGCAAAAACGGCATTGATTTCTTCGGCATCAAGTTTCCCGTCATCTAGGAACTCACGAGACAATCCCTCAACAACGGTGGCAACCCCAGCAATGCCCGCCATGAACACGGCTTTCCACACTGGGACGCCAGCGATGGTTCCAGCGCCGATAACTCCAAGACCGCTGGCTGCAAATGTTGCAAGCATGCGTAACAGTACGTTTTTAAATACGCTCATATAGTTCCTTACTTTTTCTTAAGAAAATGCCATTTAACATGGTCATGCAAGTCGCCCTTTACTTCACGAACATCCGTTTTTAATTCGTTAATTGCTTCCATGACAAGGTTGTGGTCGTTTCTGTTTTCTTCACGAAAGTCCAATACAAACTTGATTAACCAACCAATTCCTGCACCCAATACTGGAACGGCAGCGACAACTATTGCAATCCAGGATTCGCTCATCGCAACCTTCCAAAACCTGCACCACGGTCTTTTGGCCCAAAAGATTCACCACGTAGTTCTTTTATTTCTTGATAGTCAAGTTTTCGTTGAAGGTCAAGTTCATTGATGTTTTGTGGATTTGCTTTGTTATACACATTAATTGCACGGGAGCGCATGCGAGCAGTGTCAATAAAACGAATTCGTGGAGAAACACCAGCGCCTTTTAATCTAGTAAACGGTTTATGCGCTTTAAAAGCGTCCGTTGGTTCTTGCACACTTTTAGCGCTACTAGACTCACGACGAGCAGATTGATAGCCACCACCAATGAAACCAATACGACGACCACTGTCGTTCTTTGCAAACTTGTTTTTAAAGTTGTAGTCGTATCCTAAGTTTTTGTGGCCGTGCTGAGTGCTGTAAAACTCAGACCAACGTGCCTTTCTCATTGCCGAAAAGTCATAGAGTCCACCACCTTGATATGACCCAGCAATGGGGATACCAGACAAAGAAGTGGTCAGTGGGATAATGACTTTTCTAGGGTCAACACTTCTACCTGACGGAGAACTGCCGTAACCAGCCACAACCGTTACCTAGTTGGCTGTAACTAATCAGAAACGACTGTTGGATTTGGCCTGTTCATGTGGGAGCCGCTGTTTACCTCTATCTCAAACGTTGGCATACCGTCACCAGACATTGCGCCAGTTACAAAGTCTTGAAGAACAGCAGGGGCTTCAACCCACGAGGCTGAACCGACATGAGCACGCTCACGCATGGTGTCTTCTGCATGCTTGTAAAACATTTCAGGGTTGTTGTGGTTTTGACGCATTGGAGACGGGGCAGTGTCGTAGTATGCGCCAATTGAGAAGTCGTTTGGAACGTCGGTGTCCGTCGCTACACCTTCCTCAAAACGAAGCGGTCCCTTGTTACCAGGGATGCTTGGAGCCATGGTGCGCTGGAACATGATTTCCCTGCGACCACTCTCTGGGTACGGGTTCTGCGGGGCAATTGACATATTACTGGTTTGGTCTTGCATTGGTTAATCCTCCAAAGGTGGATGTTACGTACTTCTACTTTACCACTTTTAAGTACTACTTACCGATAAAACGGAGAAAGACCTACTTGAACCTCAGGCATGGTTTCATGAACCGTCATGGCGCACGCAAGGGCTAAGGAGTCGGGATAGTCGTCAAAAGCGCCTTTTTCATCGGGAGCGGAAGCCAATAGGTATGGACCTTTGTAAACCTTTTCAAGGTCGGACATTTGTTGAGCAAACTTCTTCCAACTTCGTGTGCGTCGTGCCTTGGCATGGGCAGGAATTACCAACTGGTCTCGTTGTATTAACTCTGTCAAATGTACCCACCGTTCGTGCTGGGCTTTGGAGTCAGATGACATTGCTATTACTTCCATATCTGGAAGTAGAAGTTGCAAACGTTCGGCAACCGCACCGCCAACGCCCTGCGAATCAACTCCCAATCGCAGAATTTCATAATGACGAAGAAAGTCAATTATTTCAAAATACTGTTGTTCCCATTCTTGATTATTAATTTCTAACCAGTTAAGGACACGGTGCTCGTAGAAACCAAACGGGTCTTGGTGCTGCCAATCTACCCATACCACTGTTACCACTGTTGAGTCGGTAGACCGTGCCACGTCAATACCAGCAACCAGTGGACTTCTCCACCACTCTTTGACTAACGGCATAGAAACGTCAAACAATCGTTGTAGTCGTTCTTCAGTAACAAACATACCTTTTTCAAGAATCCAACGATTGCAATACGACATTTGGAATTCGTCAGAATCTTCTCCAATACGAACACGTTCTTTAGAAATAAACTTTCCATAATTGTTGTTGTACTTAGAAGCAATACGCCAGTCGTATTCAAAATGGGCTTGTCGGTTTTTTTTACCACCGTTGACGTTTCGCCGTTTATTAAATTGAATCATCTTGTAAAAATAGGATTTATTCCTAGACGCCGTTCCAGTCAAACATATAGTTCCGTTGTTGAACGCCAACATTGGTTTGATGGATTTAGTAATGACAAACTCGTCTGCTTCTTGACACTCGTCCACCAAAATGAAATGATAGGTTTTTGATTCAATCTTGGCTTTAGGGTTGCACGTTTGCATACGGCAAAGAGAACCAGCATTTTTCAATGTAATAATCTTACCTTTTCCACGTGCGCCGCCCGAAGCCGCCTTGTCATCAATCTCTGGGTCAAGGAGGAAATTAAGGGCGTGCTCGCTGGTAAGTTTGGTAACAATGCGGCTAAATACCGTGTCGGCTTGGTCTTCCGTTGGGGCAAACACACCACACCAAAAACCCCTTTCAAACTTTTCTAACCACGTTGGATATACGGGAGCCAATTTGGGAAGAATGACCATCATTGAAGCCATGACACCAGACAACACTTCTGATTTACCAGATTGACGACAACCAATAACCGTTACCTCGTCTCCGTCCCCTAACACAATTGACTCAATAACACGATAAGCAATTGGCACTTGATACGGGAAAAACTCAATATCGCAGAATTCTTCAGTAAATATAATTAACTTTTTGACAAGTTGGTCTACAAACTCTTCTGATGCCTCGTCTAGTTGGGGCGATAATTCTTCAATATCTGGAACTTCGTTTTCAAGGTCTTCAACTATTTCGCTCACGAGAGGCAATCTCCTTGTGAAGGTTGTTTAAAATCTCCACTAATTCTTCCAATTGTGCAAAGTCCTTACCATGATGACGGTAACGGTCAAACGCCGCACCAAGTTCCATGATGGTGGTGTCGTACCAATCAAGAAGCGACAACTTATCCAAACGTGTAATACGTGCTGGAATGTTGCTTGAATCTTTTTGTTTTTTCCAAACGCTCCATGTCAAAGCCATTCTCGTATCTCCTTTGGTCGGTAATGTAGTCTGCGACCTTTTACGGCACGCATTAAACCCTCTGTTTCCGTCTCTGTTTTGTTTTTGCGACAAATTCCCAATTGAAACGAATACTTACCAAATCCAATTTGAACTCCACGCCCAGTTCTCCACGGATAATCTGTTTCACGCATGAAGGCAATTGACAGCGAAAAACCCCTGTGTGTATCTCGTGTAACCCAATAAACAAAACCAATTCCCTGGACCAGGTTCAAAGTTCCGTTAAAAACATAAATTCCAGACAGTGCCGACATTGGTATAAATAAAACGGCAAGAAACGGAACGGTGACAATGGAAACAATAGACAGCATTAAAGATGCAACAAACGTCCAAAAAAGCCCATAGCCAATTATTTTGTGCATGGACTACAGTTTAATGCCTGCGGAGTCTGTTCCACTGTTGGCTGGGAAGTCGGAGAATTGGTCGGCAAACTCTGTTTCACCTGCGGGACGGTATCCGTACCCGTTTAACGTAGTATTAATAAAATGTCCTTTTGAACCACTTGCGGCAAACTGTTGATATACAGAAGCGTCAACGGGACCATACACCCAATCGGGTCCACGTCTCCCGTTTTTATGAAATCGGACAAGGATGTAGCCCACTTTAGAACCATACAAATCAAACATTGGCTGGTCTATGACAAATTTGTGCGAACAAAGCCTCGTGCTTCCAGCAGGTCCTTGACCGTAGTTTGCTGAGTTGTCTGGTTTGTTGGCAATTTGAGCAACGGTGACGGTTCTAAATAAAGTAGTATCAACATCTTGAACTGGTTTATTATCTTCAACAATTGGACGACCATCTTCGTCAAGGGCTACACCTCCTGAAATTTGTGTACCAGCAACCCGTTTCTTACGTTCTTCCTCACGTTTGAGGATGTCGGCCTTTCCCTCTTCAAGGCGTTCTGTTAAATTGTAACGCCCTGCTGTGTGAAGCCCTGGTATACGACGTGGCATATACCCTATTTTAGCAGTTACTCTTCTTCGCTCTCAACTGGCGGTGAAACGAACACGTCGTTCACGGAATCGTAGGTGTCTCCAATGCCTGCGTACTTGTCACGAAAGTTTGCGTTGTACGAGGTTTGTTTCCATGTTTTGCCAGAACCGTGAACCGAAGTCAGATAGGCGACACCAACTGGTTCTGATTCTGGAAACTCTAGGTTTTTGATGTCGGAGTTGTTCACCACCGACACTTGATAAACCTTGTTGTCTTGGTCTAGCCATGCAAAGTGTGCCATTACTCCTCCTCAACTGTCGGTGCGACGAATACATCGTTCACCGCATCATAGGTGAAACCGATACCTGCGTACTTAGAACGGAAGTTGTGGTTGTACGAAGTCTGCCGCCACTCGCCCGATAGTCCGATGCTTGCGATGAACGCCTGACCTGCCGCTTCACTCTCAGGGAAGTCGCCACCAGCGCAGTCGTCGTTGCCTACGACGATGACCTCACGCACGATGCCGTTCTCAACTCTTGCGAAGTGTGCCACGATTACACCTTGAACCTGACTAGCACGATGCCGCTTCCGCCCTGACCTGCGCTGTTTGTGTTAGAAACATTGTTTCCGCCGCCACCGCCGCCTGTGTTTGTTGAACCGTTTGTGGCAACATTGCCGCCACCACCCGAACCGCCTGTTCCAGATGTGCCACCGCCAGCACCACCGCCTGCGTAGCGTGTTGTTCCTGCGCTCTCACCACGGAACGATGACGCATCATAACCTGTGCCACCCGTACCACCAACAGATGAACCTGCGCCGTTAGAACCGTTGCCGCTACCGCCGCCGCCGCCGCCGCCGCCGAAACTAGTATTGAAACCGCCTGCGTCGCCACCATTTCCACCTTGCTGACCCTGCCTACCTGTCGCACGATTGTCTGTGGTGCTTCCACCACCACCACAACCGCCAACATACCCACAACCGTGGTCACCTGCCCCACCGCTTACATAACGCATACCAGCACCGCCGCCACCGCCCACGGCAGTAATCGGGCGATTTGCCAAAGTACCAATGCCAGATACACCACCATTCGTCTGAACTGCGCCACCAGCACCAACCGTCACGGTTGCGTTCGCATCAAGGTAAATCGTTTGAGTGACCGTACCGCCGCCACCACCACCGCCCATAAACGCTGTGACATTGTTTTCGCCGCCACCTGCACCTGCGCCAATAAGAAGAACATCAAACAACCCAGCCTTCGTCACCGTCAGAGTGCCTGATGATGTGAAGGTGAGCAACTTGTAAGAAGAACCACCCGCTGTAATCGTCGTAGCAGTACCACCAGTCGCAGTTCCGTATCCATCCGTGCCGATAGTTCCGTAACCAGTACGACGACGAATGCAGACGATGCCTGAACCGCCTGAGCCTGGTGTGCCATACAGTTCACTACCAGCCTGATAACCGCCACCGCCGCCGCCTGA
>Ga0194117_10002680_pt1 | contig 18648 bp, 16 predicted proteins | sample TA2MahsurfametaG_FD_160579 | JGI IMG/M metagenome (GOLD analysis project Ga0194117, IMG submission 160579) | Freshwater microbial communities from Lake Tanganyika, Tanzania - TA2015009 Mahale N1 surface | ecosystem: Environmental > Aquatic > Freshwater > Lake | place: Tanzania: Lake Tanganyika...
AGCTCGCGGCTTCTGAGGGCCTTGCCGAAGGATTCGGTGAAGGTGCGGCCGATCGCCATCGCCTCCCCCACGCTCTTCATCTGCGTGGTCAGGGTGTCGTCGGCGCCCGCGAACTTCTCGAAGGCGAAGCGCGGCAGCTTCGTGACCACGTAGTCGAGGGTGGGCTCGAAGGAGGCCGGCGTCGTCTGCGTGAGGTCGTTGGGGATCTCGTCGAGCGTGTAGCCGATCGCGAGCTTCGTCGCGACCTTCGCGATCGGGTAGCCCGTCGCCTTCGAGGCGAGGGCCGAGGAGCGCGAGACGCGGGGGTTCATCTCGATCACGACGACCTCGCCGGTGTCCCGGTTGAGGGCGAACTGCACGTTCGAGCCGCCCGTCTCCACCCCGACCGCGCGGATCACGGTGGCCGCGGCGTCCCGCAGCGTCTGGAACTCGCGGTCCGAGAGGGTCATCGCGGGCGCCACGCAGACGGAGTCGCCCGTGTGCACGCCCATCGCGTCGAGGTTCTCGATGGAGCAGACGATCACGACGTTGTCGTGCCTGTCGCGGATCACCTCGAGCTCGAACTCGCCCCAGCCCTTGACCGACTCCTCGATCAGGACCTGCGAGATCGGGCTCGCCGCGCAGCCCCGGCCGACGTGGTGGGTGAGCTCGTCCATGTCGCTCGCGAAGCCGCCGCCCTCGCCGCCGAGCGTGAAGGCCGGGCGGATCACCATCGGCAGGCGCAGCGTGCCGTCCTCGACGAGCGCGACGGCCTCCGCGACGGAGGTGACGGTCTCGCCGCGCGCGGTGCGCAGACCCACCCGGGCCATCGTCCGGGCAAAGAGCTCGCGGTCCTCGGCCGTGCGGATCGCGTCGATCGAGGCGCCGATCAGCTCGATCCCCAGCTCGTCGAGGATGCCGGCGCCCTGCAGGTCGAGGGCGGCGTTGAGGGCCGTCTGCCCGCCGAGGGTGGGCAGGAGCGCATCGGGGCGTTCCTGGCGCAGGACGCTCGCGATGCCCTCGACGTCGAGCGGCTCGATGTAGGTGCGGTCGGCCCAGCCCGGGTCGGTCATGATCGTGGCCGGGTTCGAGTTGACGAGGACCGTCTCGTAGCCCTCCTCGCGCAGGACGCGCAGGGCCTGGACGCCCGAGTAGTCGAACTCGCAGGCCTGGCCGATGACGATCGGCCCCGAGCCGATCACCGCGATCTTCCTGAGGTCCTCGCGGCGCGGCATCAGGCCCTCCCCCGCTCCGCCCGGTAGGCGGCGGCCGCGTCGACGAAGGCCACCAGGGCGTCGCGGGCGTCGTGGGGGCCCGGTGAGGCCTCCGGGTGGAACTGCATGCTCCAGACGGGGCGCCCCTGGAGGCGCAGGCCCTCGACGGTCTCGTCGTAGAGCGAGGTGTGGGTGATCGTCACGTCGCCCTGGCCCTCCGGCGGCTTCACGGCGAAGCCGTGGTTCTGGCTGGTCACGAGCACGCGGCCCGTCTCGCACTCGAGGACCGGGTGGTTGGCGCCGCGGTGGCCGAAGCGCAGCTTGTACGTCTCAAGGCCGAGCGCGCGGGCCAGGAGCTGATGCCCGAGGCAGATCCCGAAGACGGGCACCCCGAGCTCGAGCATCGCCTGCACGTTGCCGACGTGCCTATCCATGGCGCCCGGGTCGCCGGGGCCGTTGGCGAGCAGGATGCCGTCGGGGTCGACGGCGCGGATGTCGTCGGCCGTCGCGTCGTGCGGCAGGATCACCACGTGCGCCCCGGCCTGGGCGACGAGGTCGCCGATCGAGTCCTTGGCGCCGTAGTCGAGCAGGACGACCGTGCAGCGCGCGGCCCCGGCGCCCGGGTCCTGCTCGCGCCGCGGGCGCGAGACGCCCGCGGCGAGGTCCCGGCCCGCCATCTCGGGGCTCTGGGCGATCCGGGCGGCCGCCTCCTCCGGCGAGGTCCCGTCGGTGACGAGCGCCCCGCGCATGGCGCCCTTGTCGCGCAGGTGCTGGACGAGCGCGCGCGTGTCGATCCCGAAGAGCACCGGCACCCCGGCCGCGGCGAGCCAGTCGAGGAGGCCCGTGCGGCCCGGCGGGGCCGCGTTTCGGACCTCACGGCAGACCATCCCGACGGCCTGCACGCGGTCGGACTCGCCGACGTCGGCCTCGACGCCGTAGTTGCCGATCATCGGCGCCGAGAAGGTGATGATCTGGCCGTTGAAGGAGGGGTCCGTGAGGGTCTCCTGGTAGCCGGTCATCCCGGTCGTGAAGACGGCCTCGCCGAGGGCGCAGGTGATCGCACCGGCGCCCTCCCCGTCGAAGCGGATGCCGTCCTCGAGGAGCAGGTAGGCGCGGCTCATGCGGCCCCCAGCGGGCGCTCGGCCCAGTCCTCGTGGGCGACCATCCCGCCCGCGATCGTCAACAGGCACAGCCCGCGCATCCGCATCCCCCCGAAGCAGGTGTTCGTGCTGCGGGTGCGCCAGGGCCGCTCGCCGCAGACCCACGGGAACTCGAGGTCCCAGACGGCGAGGTTGGCGGGCGCCCCGACCCGGAGCGCGGGCCGCTCGAGCCCGAACGCCGTCGCGGGCCCCGCGGTCATCGCCCGCACCACCGTCTCGAGCGGCAGGTGCCCGGGCTCCACCAACTCCTCGAGGAGCACCGGCAGCGCCGTCTCGAGGCCCGTCACGCCGAAGGCGGCCTCCTCGAAGGGCACCTCCTTCTCGTGGATCGCGTGCGGGGCGTGGTCGGTCGCGATGCAGTCGATCGCGCCGCTCCGGAGCCCCTCGATCAGGGCCCGGCGGTCGTCGTCGGTGGCCAGCGGCGGGTTCATCTTGAAGTTCGAGTCGAGCGAGCGCACGACCTCGTCGGTCAGGACCAGGTGGTGCGGGGTCGCCTCGCAGGAGACGCGCACCCCGCGCTCGCGCGCCCGCGCCACCTCCTCGACGGAGCCGCGCACCGACAGGTGCTGCAGGTGGATGTGCGCCTGCTCGAGCTCGGCGAGGCGCAGGTCGCGGGCCACCATCAGGGTCTCGGCGACGCCGGGCCAGCCGCCGATCCCGAGCGCCGCCGAGACGGCGCCCTCGTGCATGTGGCCGCCCTTCGTCAAGGTCGGCTCCTCCTCGTGCAGGGCGATCGGCAGGCCCAGGGGGTGCGCGTACTGGAGCGCGCGGCGCATCAGCCGCGCGCTCGGGATCGGCGAGCCGTCGTCGGTGAAGCCGGCGGCGCCGCGGTCGGCGAGGTCGCGCATCTCCACGAGGCTCTCGCCGGCCCGCCCCACGCTGACCGCGGCGAGGAAGCCGACCTGCACGACGCTGTCCGTGGCGGCGCGCTCGAGGGCCGCCTCGAGCGAGGCGCCCGTGTCGATCGTCGGGTCGGTGTTCGGCATCGACAGGATCGTCGTGTAGCCGCCCTGGGCGGCCGCGGCGGAGCCCGTCGCGCAGTCCTCCTTGTACTCCTGGCCGGGCACGCGCAGGTGCACGTGCGGGTCGACGAGGCCCGGCAGCACGGTGCGCCCGCGCGCCTCGACGACGCGCACGCCGCCGCCCGGCGCGATCGCGTCGGCGATCTGCGCCACCTCGCCGCCCCGGACGAGCAGGTCGGCGGTCACGTCGAGGCCCTCGGTCGGGTCGTAGAGCCGTGCGCCCCGGATCAGCAGGTCGGCCGGGTCGCTGCGGCGCTGGGCGAGGCGCGTCATGCCGCCCCCCACTCGCCCGTGCGCTCGCGCAGGTCGATCACCTCGCCGATCGTGGGCCGCGTCATCAGGTCGTAGAGGACCGCCATCCGCACCACCAGGCCGGCCTCGACCTGGTGCTCGACGAGCGACGCCCCCGAGTCGGCCACGTCGGGGGCGATCTCGACGCCGCGGTTCATCGGGCCCGGGTGCATCACGATCTGGCCGGGCCGCAGCCGCCGGCCCGAGACGCCCCACACGCGCGCGTACTCGCGCAGCGTGGGCACGAAGTTCTGGCCGGGCTCCATCCGCTCGTGTTGCATCCGCAGCACGTAGACCACGTCCGCCTCGGCCATGGCGGCCGGATCGTCGGCCACCCGCGCCCCCGTGGCCTCGATGCCGGGCGGGATCAGGGCCGGCGGCCCCACCAGCGTCACGTCGAGGCCCATCATCCGGAAGCCCTCGATGTTCGAGCGGGCGACGCGGCTGTGCAGCACGTCGCCGACGATCGCCACCTTGACGTCCCGGAGGCGCCCGAGGCGCTTCCTGATCGCGTAGAGGTCGAGCAGGCACTGGGTGGGGTGCTGGTGCTTGCCGTCACCCGCGTTGACCACGTGGGCGTCCGACCAGCGCGCCGTCAGCTGCGCCGCCCCGATGTGCGGGTGGCGGATCACGATGATGTTCGGGCGGTAGGCGTTGAGCGTGCGGATCGTGTCCTTCAGGGACTCGCCCTTGTCGACGCTCGACCCCGCCGCCTTCACCGACACGGTGTCGGCCGAGAGGCGCTTGGCGGCCAGCTCGAAGCTCGAGCTGGTCCGCGTCGACGACTCGTAGAAGAGGTTGACGACCGTGCGCCCGCGCAGGGTGGGCACCTTCTTGACGTCGCGCTCGACGACGTCCTCGAAGCCGGCGGCCGTCTCGAGGATGCGCTCGACGTCGGCCGGGTCGAGGTCGCCCATCCCGAGCAGGTGGCGGCGCGTCGCGATGCCCATCACGCCTCGCCCGCCCCGAGCGGGAAGTCGCCCGTGTCGTCGCCCGCCCCGACCAGCAGCACCTCGTCGACGCCGTCCGTCTCGACGAGCCGCACGCGCACCCGCTCGGTCTCCTGCGTGGGCAGGTTCTTGCCGACGAAGTCCGCCCGGATCGGCAGCTCGCGGTGGCCGCGGTCGGCGAGCACGGCCAGCTGCACGACGGCGGGCCGGCCGTAGTCGAAGACCGCGTCGATCGCGGCCCGCACCGTGCGGCCCGTGTAGAGCACGTCGTCGACGAGGACGATCACGGCGTCCTCGACGGGCGCGTCGAGGACAGTCTCGCCGACCACGGGATGGTCGGCGATGCGGTCGTCCGCGCCGGGCCGGAGCCCCACGTCGTCGCGGTAGAAGCTGATGTCGACGGCGCCCACCGGCACCGCGAGGCCCGTCGTCTCGAGGATCCGGTCGCGGATCCGCTCCGCGAGGGGCACGCCGCGCGAGCGGATGCCGACCAGGTGCACGCGGTCGAGGTCCGGATGGCGCTCGACGATCTCGGAGCCGATGCGGGCGAGGGTCCGGCGGATCTGGTCGGCGTCCAGAAGGACGCGGGACTCGGAGGCGCTCACCGGCACGCGGGCCGGCCGCTGGTCGGACTGCTCTGCATACGGGCTCCTTCCCGGCCTCACGGGACCGGGTTAAAGGGGCGGACGACGATCGGGCTGCACGCTAGTCGACCGGTCGGACGGGGCGCGGCAGGACGCTCCCCTTCCGCGGCGGCTCGTCCGTCACGGGCAGCGTGTGTTCGGCGATGATCGCGTCGAGCAGGCGCCCGGCCTCGGTGTCGCGCGGACGTTGCTCGACCGCGACCCGCAACCGGAATGTCGTCGTTCGGCGACGTCTGTGACATGTCACCGAGCGACGACATGGTCATCGTCAATGAGCGCCCCGTGGCGCCCATCCGTCCGTTCTCGCTCACCACCACGCCAGACGACGCGGACCGGGCCTCCGTAGCCCGTCCCACATCCGGGCCCGCCGTCCCGGACGAGATATACACTCCGCCCATGCGCCGGAGTCTCGCGGTCCTCACCGTCTGCGTCGCGGGCCTGCTCGCCCCGCTCGGTGCGCAGGCGGCCACGCGCTACGCGGCGCCCACCGGCGCGGGGCCCGAGCCCTGCGCCGAGGCCGCCCCGTGCACCCTCACGGCGGCCCTCGGCGGCGGCCTCGCCGACGGGGACACCGTGATCCTGCTGGGCCGCACCACGGGCGCCGCCTCGAGCCTCTACGACCTGACGGCCCTGCCGGGCCGCGTCGGCGTCACGATCGCGCGGCGCAACGTGACGGTGACGGCGCGCGAGGACGGCGTCACGATCCGCTCCAACTCGCGCGACGAGGCGGTGCGGGCGCCCGCGGGCGGTGTCGTGCTGCGCCGCCTCATACTCCAGAACGTCTGCGGCAGCCCGGCGCCGGTCGACCCGGCACCCGCCGACTGCACGACCGGATCCTTGGCGTACGCCCTGCGGGCGGGCAGCGCCACCGTCGAGCGGGTCTTCGCCTACTCGTCGCAGCGGCGGGCCTGCGCGTTCCTCGGCGAGGTCGCGGTCGCGAACACGGTCTGCCTGGCCCTCAACGGCACCTTGGCGATCGCGCTGTCGAACCCCGGCGCGAGCGTCCTCGTCAACGTCACGGCCCGCGCGCGCTACGCCCCCGCGGTCTCGATCGTCAACGCGGACGCCGGCGCCTGCCCCGCCGCGTCCGTGACGCTCGCGAACACGCTGATCAGCGCGCAGCAGGCGGGTCTCGTCGCGCCGCTCGAGGCGAACCCGCCAGGCGTCGCCAACCCCTGCCCGCTGACCCTGACCCTGCGCGCCTCGAGCGTGCCGACCCGGAACGTCGGGATGTCGGTCACGCTGGTCGAGGAGGACCCCGTGACGGCGGCCCCCGCCTACCAGGACGCGCTGCGGATCGTGCCAAGCGCGGCCTCGCCGACGGTCAACCGCGGCTCCACGAATCCGGCCGACCTGGCCCGGGCCGGCATCTTCGACCTCACGTCGCGCGAGCGCGTCCAGGGCGGCCGCATCGACGTCGGGGCCTACGAGCTGTCCGAGAGCGCCCCGCCCCCCGCCGCGCCCGTCGAGCCGGCCGACGCCGCGAACGCCGGCGTCGCCGCGCCCGACGCCACCTCCGGCGTCGCCGCGCCCGACGCCACCCCCGGCGTCGGCGGCCAGGCCGGCGCCGCGACCGCGCTGCGCGTCCTGCGCCCCCGCGCCATCGCCCGCCCGCGCGCGATCGTCGTGCGCGGACGCGTCGTCGCCCCCGCGTCCGGCGTCGTCACCCGCACGGTGGCCCGCGTCCAGGGCCGGCGCCAGATCGTGATCTGCCGCGTACGGCAGGCCGTCGCCGCCGGCGCGACGGATCTGCGCTGCACGACGCGGCCCGCGGCGCGGGCGCTCCTGCGCCGCCGCGCGCTGGTCCTCGTCGTGACCACGCGCTTCACGGCCACGGGCGCGACGGGCGCGGCCGTGGACCGCCAGAACCTGCGCCTGCGCCGCCGCTAGCCCCCGAGCCCGCGCAGGGCGGCCTGTAGGCTCCGCGCCATGACGGCGCCCACCCGGCGAGCCCCGACCGCGCGCCCCGGCCGATGCTGAGCACCCTCCAGCTCGGGCTCGTGGTGGTGATCGCGACGAGCCTCGTCTACGGCGCGATCCCGCCGGGCCGGGTGCGGCTGCGCCGCGGGATCCTGATCGGCGTCTCGGCGCTCCTGATTTACGCCTACAACCCGCGCGCCCTCGTCCTTGCGGTCCTGATCACGCTGGGGGCGATCGGGGTGCTGCGCCTCTGCCTGCGCCGGCCCACCAACGGCTACCTGCCGTGGCTCGTCATGGCGCCGCTCGTGGCCAACGGCGCCCTGGAGGCCCTGACCGACTCCGACGTCGCCGACCTCCTCCCCTTTCCCGTCGGCTCGCCGTCGGCGCCCGCCTTCACGGTCCTCGCCACCCTCGGGCTGTCCTTCTACTCGCTGAAGCTCTACGCCTCCGTCAAGGAGTGCGTGCGCACGGGCCGCACGGCGCCCGGCGCGATGCTCGCCACCGCGCTCTTCTTCCCGAGCTTCATGATCGGGCCGATCGACCCGGCGAGCCGCTTCGACGACGCGTCGATCGGGCGCGGCCCCGACCCACGCCGCTACCTGATCGGCCTCGGCCGGATCGGGATCGGCGCCGTCAAGGCGTTCCTGCTCGCCGGCTGGGTCACGGAGGACCTGCCCGTGGCGCTCGGCCTCTTGCCCCTCTCGACCCTCGAGACGAGGCCCCTGGAGACGCCGACCCGGGCGCTGCTCTTCACGGCGCTGTCCTTCCTCGCCCTCTACCTCGACTTCTCGGGCTTCATCGACATCGCGATCGGGATGGGCCTGCTCTTCAACGTGCGCCTGTCGGAGAACTTCCGCTTCCCGCTGATCGCCCACTCGATCCAGGACTTCTGGCGGCGCTGGCACCTGACCCTCGCCGCCTTCGTCTCCACGTACGTCTTCAAGCCGCTGGTGCGACGCACGGGCCGGCCCGCGCTCGCCTTGTTCGTCGCCTTCACCCTCGCCGGGCTGTGGCACGAGGTCAGCCTCGGCTACCTGATCTGGGGCCTCGGCCACGGCGCGGCCCTCGCCCTCACCCTCGCCTACCGCGAGCGGATGCGCGGCCGTGAACTCCTCCCCGGCCGGCTGCGCCGGATCGCGGGCGTGCCCGTGACCCTGTTCTTCGTGGCGTTCCTCTCGGCCGTGGCCAACGCCGACTCGCCCACCCGGATGGTCAACTACGTGGAGGCCCTGGTTGGGCTCTGAGCCGGACACTCCCGACCGCCCGCGCGTGCGGCGCATTTACGGCCTCCTCGCCGCGCTGGTCCTCGCCGGGCTGGGCCTGCTGATCTGGTGGAGCGATCGTCCGGCCGTGCGCTACGCCGTGATGCCCTGCCAGTACAGGGCGATCTACGCGCTCGACGGCCCGGCGGCCGCGGTCGTGCTGGGCTCGTCGCGCTCGCAGTACGGCGTCGACAATGCGGCCCTCGCCCGGGGCCTCGGCCTCGACCCCGCGACGGCCCCCGTGGCCAACGTGGCGCGGGGCGGGCGCGGCCCGGGCCAGCTCTACCAGCAGCTCGTCGACCTTGACGCGGCGCGCGGCATCGACGGGCCAATCCTGTTCGAGGTCTCGCCCGAGGACACGGCGTTCTGGCGCCGGACGCCGCTCTACTACCAGTACTACCCGGGCTTCGCCCGCGCCGTCCCTCTCCGGCGCGTCGTGGCCGACTGGTCGTCGAAGCCGCGCGAGCCCGCCTACAGCCGCGCCCGCGACCTCGCCGACGACCTCCTGACCCGCGTCGACACGGCCCTCCACGTGCTGGTGACGGCCCGCTGGCGGCGCAACGCGACCCGGGCCGCCACGGCCGCCAGGCCGATCGACTGCCGGACGGGCCGCGGCGACCGTACGACGCCCGGCGGAGGCCGCCAGCTGATCCGCACCGCGAAGGCCCTCGAGCGGGCCTACGGCGAGGGCGCCACGTGGCGCAACCAGCCGCCCGCGCCCGACGAGCTCGGCCGCGTCAACCAGGACCGCCAGCTCGCCTACCTCGCCGACGTCCGGCGGTTCGCGGCCGAGCGCGACCTGCCGGTCGTCTTCTTCGCCCCACCGAGCTACCTCGGCGCCCCCGTGGCCCCCGAGACGCGGGACCGCTTCGCGGCCGCGGTCGGCGCGCCCCTGGCCGTGCCGCCCGACGCCCTCCTCGACGAGCTCACCGAGCGCGACCTCTGGCTCGACGCCTACCACCTCAACCGCGCGGGCGCCGAGCGCCTGGCCGGCTGGCTCGCCGACGAGGCGCGCCGCGCGGGCCCCGGCAGGGCGCCCGCGCCCTCGTGACCCCTTAGCCGATGCCCTGGAGGCCGCGGGCGGCCCGCTGCCAGGCGTCGTACGACGGCTTGTCCTGTTGGTCGAGCTCGATCAGGCCCGTCGTGTACCACTTGCCGGCGGGCTTGGGATGGTCGTCACGGAGCAGGAACCACGCCAGCCGCTCGACCTGCGGGATCTGCTTCATCTTGGCGATCGACTGCTGCGCGAACCGGGCCTGCTGGGCGAACGAGACCGTGGTCGCGGTCTGGCCCGGGGCGGGCGTGTTCCAGCCGAACTCCGTCACCCAGACGGGGCGCTTGCGCCCGAAGATCTCGTTCGAGAGGCTGACGAAGGCGTCGAGGTTGCCGATCGCGATGTAGGCCGGGTTCGTGCGGCTCTGGGAGGCGCCGTCGCGGACGCCCTTCGCGGCAACCTTGTTGTACGGGTGCACCGACAGGACGTCGAACTTGGCGCCGGCGGCCTGCATGCCGCGCATGAACGCGATCGGGTTGACGCTGTTGCGGCCGCCCGTCTTGTAGAGCGCGCCGGCGACGATCGTGGGCGTGAACGGCAGGGCCTTGTTGATCTCCTTGCCCATCGCGTTCAGGAGCGTCGTGTAGTTGCGGGGCGACACCGCCTCGCCGTTCTGGAACTGGGGCCGGAGCGCGAAGTAGCCGTTCGGCTCGTTCCAGGCCTCCCAGGCGGTGACACGGGGCAGCGGCGCGGTGGCACCGGTCGGCGTGTACGAGCCCGAGTAGCGCTTGGCCGCCGCGTAGGCGAAGGCCTTCCAATCGGCAAGCTTCGGCATCGTCGCGGTGTAGCCCTTGGCGTTCGGCGTCTTCGACGCCCACCTCGGCGTCGCCCACAGCGTGAACATCATGTTGCCGGCGAGGCCCTCGGCGACAGCGCGCTGCACGAAGCGGTCCGTCTCGTCCCACTGGTAGGCCGGGTCGCCCGGATCGCGCGGGTTGCGCGGCTTCGTCGGGGCGACGTGCTTCCACTGCAGATCCCAGCGCATGAAGCCGACGTTGAGGTCCCGCGCCTCCGACCAGAAGAGGTCGGGGTTCGAGAGAAAGTAGGCGTTGTCGAGGAAGCCGACCCGCAGCTTCGTGTTGGCCGAGGCCGCGGCCGGCGCAAGGAGCGCGCAGGCGAGGGCGACGGGGACGAGGAGGAGACTGAGGCGGCGGGAGCGAGGTGCGGGGTTCATCAACATCCAGGGTTCGACGGGGACGCGTCCCATCCTGCCACGGGTCGCGGGAAACGTCGGATCGTCACCGCTCCGCCACCCTGCGGCCCCTACCCGCCCGTCGTCGTCGCCTCGGGGTCGCGCCAGAGCCGCTTGCGCCACGGCGGCACCGCCGCTGGGTCGTAGCGCAGCCTGAGCGCAGGCGCCGTGTCCGCGGGGACGAGCCTCAGGCGCGCCCCGTCGAGCTCGCCGAGGGTGCCGTTCCAGCGGTCGAGGGGCGCGTCGATGCCCGCCGGCGCGAAGCCCATGGCGTGCGAGCCCGCCGCCCGGTGGACCCGGGGGCGGCCCGCCAGGGGCCGCCAGCCCGGATCGCCCGCCCACCACGGCCTCAGGCCCACCACGCCCTGGTGGGCCGTGACCCGGACCGCCGTCTCACCCGCGTCCGTGATGCGCACGATCACGCCCTCCCAGTCGTCGGGGTGGTAGCCGAGCCGGTCGGCGACCGGCGCGTGCGTGGCCCGCGAGTCCGGGTAGTACAGCCAGTACTGCAGGTACGTGACGCCGAGGCGGTCGACGACGTGCGTGAAGGCGACCGGCAGGCCCGTGCCCAGCGCTGCGCAGGCCGGCCGGCGGCAGACCGCGACGTCGACGGGGACCGCCGCGTCCTCGCCCCAGCGGTCGCGCTCGAGGACCAGGGTCGGGGCGTGGCGGCGCAGGAGCGGGCCGTAGCGGTCGGAGCGCAGCGCCCAGCGGTCGTCGCGGCGCTCGGCCCGCTCGCCCGGCAGGGCCCGCGCGATCCGCTCCGCCCAGCCCGGGCCCGCGCCGCGCGCCGCGCCGACCACGACGGCGCCGACCAGGACGACGAGCCCGAGCAGGAGGACGAGCTCGAGGGTGGCCTGGGCGCGGCGCATGGAGCGACGATGGCGCGGGGGCGGCGCGCGGCGCAGGGCCGCAGGCACCCGGGTTGCGCGCGATCTCGCGCGCCGGGCGCCGCAAGGCGGACACCCGCCTCACGGTCCGTCGCGCCCCGTCCCGTCGAAACGCACACCCCCGGCTCATCGAAATGCACGGCCGCGGCGCGGTGCGGCCGCGAACGCGCCCCGTCGGCCGGTGCGCCCCCCTAAGGCCGGAAGCCGAGGTAGCCGTCGCGCGGGCGGTCCTGGACGGGGAGGCCGCGGCGGCTGGCGAGGCGGTAGGTGATCGAGTCGGTCAGGAGCAGGAGCGGGATCATCACGCCCGTCAGGATCAGCGCCTGCAGCGCGTCGTCGGTGGGCGAGGTGCCGCCCTGCGAGAGCACGAAGCGCATCAGGACGAACCAGATCAGGCCGAAGATCGGGGCCCGGACGAGCGCGCGCTTGAGCGTCGGGAACGGCACGGGCTTGCGCGCCCGCGGCGCCGACGAGCCCTTCGTGGCGCGGCCCTTGGTGCCCCTCGACCCGCGCTTGCCCTTCTGCTCGGCCTCGGCCTCCTGGCGCGCCTCCTTCTCGTCGAGCTGGGGCGAGCGGGGCCGCTCGACCCCGTGACGGCGGAAGCGCTCCTGCTTGCGGCGCTGCTTGTCGGTGGGCATGCGTGCAGCATAGTCGCCCGCGGCGGGCCGATTCCGCACGGATTCGCGCAGCCGCCCGGTATGCTCCGTGTCGGATGGCGACCATCGCACCTGAGCGGATCACGTGGGGCGAGTTGCGCTCCCGTGCCCAGCACCTGCGCGCCCGGGCCGTCGGCGCCGGCGAGGCCGGGCTGTCGCTGCGCGTGCACGACCTGCTCGAGCTCCTGCCCTTGCCGTACGACCCGGAGCCCCTGCCAGACGACGCGACCGACGAGGAGGCGGCGGAGGCCGAGCGCGAGCCACTCGACTTCGCCGAGGACGTCCTCAAGCGCCACGGCGTGCGCTGCCGCCCCGCGCCCGGTGACGTGGGCCCCGACGGCGTGGTCGTCCTGCGCTCGTCGAACCGCTACGCCGTGCAGGGCGCCATCGGCCTCGGCGTGCTCGCCGTCGCCGCCGCCCTCGCGACCAGCAAGATCGCCCTCGCCGTGTTCGTGCCCGTCGTCCTGATCGGCGCGTGGCTCGCGTGGCGGCAGGCGCACTGGCTCGACCGCTGGGTGCCGCGGATCGTCCCGCGCGGGCGCATCATGGGCGCGCTCCTGATGCTGGTCCTGCTCGCCGTGGCCTCCGTCGCCGTCGTCAACCCGGCGCGCGACTGGGTCCGCAACCGCGGCCAGGTCCGCGACGCCGTCAACCTCTCGATCCAGGCCGAGAGCCAGCTGAACGCGGGCGACCTCGCCGGGGCGCGCGCCTCGATCGACCAGGCCATGCAGATCCGCCCCGAGCTCGGCCAGGTCCAGGCCACCGCCCAGAAGATCATGGTCGCGCAGGTCAACGCGCACACGAGCGCCGTCGCCAACGCGAACTTCGCGTCCCAGAACGCCTACGACCGCGCCGAGGCCGCCTACGCCGCGCGCGACTGGCAGGAGGCGATCGACGGCTTCACGGCCCTCGGCGGCTTCGCCGACGCCCCGGCCCGCCTCGCGGCGGTCCGCGCCGACGCCGCGAAGGCCACGCTGGCCGAGGCCAGGGCGGCGCTGGCCGCGGGCGACGCCACGGCCGCCTTCGAGCGCTACTCCGACGCCGTCGTGTTCGACCGGCAGGTCGCTGACAAGGCCCTCATCAAGCGGATCGCCGACGCCCTGTCGGGGTCGTAGCGGCCCGCGGCCGGCCCCCTCTACGCTTCCCCCGCGGTGGACCTCGACGTCATCTTCCTCGGCACGGCCGGCTCCGTGCCGTCCGCCAACCGGCAGACCGCGGCCACGCTGATCCGCCGCGGCGGCGAGCGCATCCTCGTCGACTGCGGCGAGGGCACCCAGCGGCGGCTGATGCAGTCCGTCGCGGGCCTCTCGGACATCGACATCGTGCTCCTGACCCACGGCCACGCCGACCACATCCTCGGTCTGCCGGGCCTCCTGCGCACGTTCGCGCTGCGCGAGCGCACCGCGCCCCTGACCGTGTACGGGCCGGAGGGCACGAAGGCCCTGCTCGGCGCGCTCGGCCCCGTGCTCGGGAAGGTGCCCTACCCCCTCGCCGTGGTCGAGTTCGAGCCCGGCCAGGAGGTCGCGGCCGACGGCTACCGGCTCGAGGCGATCGGCACCCGCCACCGCGTCCCGAGCGTCGGCTGGGCGCTCGTCGAGGAGGACCGCCCGGGCCGCTTCGACGCCGACGCCGCCACGGCGGCCGGCGTGCCCTTCGGCCCGCTGTTCGGGGCGCTGCAGCGCGGCGAGGCCGTGGCCCTGCCCGACGGCTCCGTGGTCTCGCCGGAGGGGCTGGTCGGCGAGACGCGCCTCGGCCGCACGCTCGTCTTCTCGGGCGACACGCGCCCCTGCGACGCCGTCCTCGCCCGCGCGGTGGACTGCGACCTGCTCGTCCACGAGGCCACGTTCCTCGACGAGGACCTCGAGCGGGCCCGGGACACGCACCACACAACCGCGCGCGAGGCCGCCGAGCTCGCCCACGAGGCGCGCGTGCGCCTCCTCGCCCTCACGCACGTCTCGATGCGGGCGTCGCCGCGGCTGGTCGAGGCCCAGGCGCGTGCCATCCATCCCGACACGGTGGTGCCGCGCGACCTCGACCTGATCGAGGTGCCGTACCGGGAGAAGGGCCCGGCGGTGCTGGTCAAGAACGGCGGTCGGGACGCCGCGTGAGGCGCCTGACCTGGGCCCAGAACCTGACGGAGGCCGAGATGATCGCGGGCCTCCTCGCGCAGGAGGGGATCGAGGTCGTGATCCAGCGCCAGCCCGGCATGGACGTGCCGGACTTCCTCGGGGGCGGTCCGCGCATCCTCCTCGTCGACGCGGAACGCCACGCCGAGGCCGCTGAGCTCGTCGACGCGCACTTCGGGCTGCGCTAGGCATCCTTCAGGGGAAGCCGCCGCGACCGCGCCACGTTGAATCCGTGGGCGCCCGGCGCCCGAGCATGGACGACCATCCCCGCGAACTCACCTCCGGCGCCGACGCGCGCTTCTGGCCCACGCTGCGCCGCGGCGTGGGCCTCGTGCGCGCGCACCGGGTCGCGCTCGGCGTCTCGATCGCGCTGGCGATCGCCGGCCAGGGCCTGACCATCGCGATCCCCTGGGCGACGGGCCGCGTCGTCGACGAGGCGATGCGCCCGAAGGACACCGACCAGCTGCGCTACCTGATCGGCCTGATCCTCGCCCTCGCCGTCGGCCGCTTCGTCGTCATGTACCTGCGCCGGGTCATCGCCGGCACGATGGCCGTCGACATCGAGCGCGACCTGCGCAACGTCGTCTACCACCAGCTCCTGTCGTTGTCGTTCCCGTTCTTCGACCGCAACCAGACGGGGCAGATCATGAGCCGCGCCACCGTCGACCTGACGACGCTGCGGCTCTACCTCGGCTACGGGATCCTCTTCTTCACGCAGCACATCGTCACGATCCTCGCCGTCACCGCCGTGCTCCTGTGGATGAACGTGTGGGTGGCCCTGATGGTGCTCGTGATCGTGCCGCCACTCGCCGTCATCGCCGTCCTCTACTCGCGCCGTTCGCAGCCCGTCGTGACGGAGGCCCAGCAGGCCCTCGCCGAGGTCACGACGCAGGCCGAGGAGAGCGTCGTCGGGGTGCGCGTGATCAAGGCCTTCGGGCAGGAGGACCGCGAGGTCGGGCGCTTCGCGGGCCGCACGAACCGCGTCTTCGACCTCAACGTCGAGGCGACCCGGCTGCGCTCGATCTACGTGCCCGTAATGGACTTCCTGCCCACGATCTCCGTGGCGCTCCTGATCGGCGCCGGCGGCTACGCGGTGATCCGGGGCTCGATGAGCCTCGGCGACTTCGTCACGTACGGCCTGCTCGTCGCGCTGATGGTGATGCCGCTGCGCATGCTCGGCGGCTGGATCGGCGACACGCAGCGCTTCGTGGCCTCGTCGGAGCGCATCTTCCAGATCCTCGACATGCCGACCGACGTCGCCGAGCCCGAGGATGCCGAGCCCCTGCCCGCGGGCGGCGGCGCGATCCGCTTCGAGGGCGTCACGTTCGGCTACGACCCGGACCGCCCCGTGGTTCGCGAGGTCGACCTCGACATCGCGCCCGGCTCCACCGTGGCGATCATCGGCCGCACGGGCTCCGGCAAGACCACGTTGACGCAGCTCGTGCCCCGCTTCTACGACACAGACCGGGGCCGCGTCCGCGTGGAGGGCGTCGACGTGCGGCGCCTGCGCCTCGACGAGCTGCGCGGCGCGATCGGCACCGTCGCCGAGGACACGTACCTCTTCTCCGCGTCGATCCGCGACAACATCGCCTTCGGCCGGCCCGGCGCGAGCGACGACGACGTGCACCTCGCCGCGCGGCGCGCCCAGGCCGCGGGCTTCATCGAGGAGCTCCCCGACGGCTACGGCACCCTCGTGGGCGAGCGCGGCCTCACCCTCTCGGGCGGCCAGCGCCAGCGCATCGCGATCGCGCGCGCGCTCCTGCTCGACCCGCGCATCCTGATCCTCGACGACGCGACGGCCTCCGTCGACGCCTCGACGGAGGCGCGCATCCGCCTCGCCCTCGAGGAGGTGATGCGGGGCCGCACGACCCTGATCATCGCCCACCGCCTCTCGACGATCGCCCTCGCCGACCGCATCGTCGTGCTCGAGGACGGCCGAATCGTGGCCGACGGCACGCACGACGAGCTGATCGGCTCGTCGCCCGTCTACCGCGAGATCCACGACCACGGCCTCGTCGAGCGGCGCTTCGTCGACGCCGACGGCGACCACGTCCTGCTGCCCGTCGAGCACGAGGAGGCCTCCGCGTGAGCCGCGGCTGGGGACCGGCCGGCGGCGAGGTCGCGTCCGGGCGCGGGCTGCGCAAGAAGGGCCTGCGCAACCTGCGCCGCCTCGGCGCCTACGTGCGCCCCTACCGGCTGCGCCTGCTCGGCGCGATCCTCGCGATGTTCGGGGTGCTGGGCTGCACGCTCGCCCTGCCCCTGCTCCTGAAGACCGCGATCGACTCGGCGATCATCCCCGGCGACACGCGCCTGCTCGTCGGGATCGCCGGCGTCCTCGTCCTGATCGGCGTCGCCGGGATCGGCCTCGGCCGCGTCGAGACGTACCTGACGGGCTGGGTCGGCGAGCGCGTCCTCAACGACCTGCGCGTCGACCTCTTCCGGCACCTGCAGACCCTCAGCCTCGGCTACTTCGAGCGGCGCCGCACGGGCGTCCTGATCTCGCGCCTGACGAACGACGTCGAGGCGCTCCAGCAGCTCGTCACCGACGGCATCACGAGCACGGTCCGAAACGTGCTCACCCTGGTCGTGGCCGGCGGCATCCTGCTCGTCCTCGACTGGCGGCTCGCGCTCGCCACCGTCGTCGTCTTCCCCGTGATGGCGGTGATGACGTTCGTGTTCCGGGGGCAGTCGGCACGCGCCTACGGGCAGATGCGCCAGCGCCTCGCCCTCGTCACCGCCGCCTTGCAGGAGGACCTCAACGGCATCCGCGTGATCCAGGCCTACCGGCGAGAGGCCTCGAGCCGCGCCCAGATCGCCGAGCTCAACCAGTCCTACCGCGACGCCAACCACCGCACCGTCACCTCCAGCGGCTGGTACTTCCCGACGGTGGAGATCCTCGCCGCCGTCGCGACCTGCATCGTATTCGGCTACGGCGGCTTCCTGTACATCGACGGCGCGATCGAGATCGGCGTCCTCGTCGCCTTCATCGGCTACCTGGCGAGCTTCTTCGACCCCGTCCAGCAGCTCAGCCAGGTCTACAACACGTTCCTCGCGGGCTCGGCGGCCCTCGACAAGATCCTCGACGTCATGGACGACGCGCCCTCGATCGTCGACGCGCCCGACGCCGCACCCCTGGCCGCGATCCGCGGCCAGGTCGCCTTCGAGGACGTGCGCTTCGGCTACGACCCCGAGCGGCCCGTGCTCGAGGGCCTCGACGTCGCCGTCGCCGCGGGCCAGACCGTCGCCCTCGTCGGCCACACGGGCGCCGGCAAGTCCACGATCATCAAGCTGCTCGCCCGCTTCTACGACCCGCAGGCGGGCCGCATCCTGATCGACGGCACCGACGTGCGCCGCGTCACGCAGCACTCGCTGCGCGAGCAGATCGCGATCGTGCCCCAGGAGGGCTTCCTCTTCAACGGCACCATCCACGACAACATCGCCTTCGGCCGCCCCGACGCGACCCGCGCCGACGTCGCCACGGCCGCCCGCGAGGTCGGCGCCGACGCCTTCATCGAGGACCTCCCCGACGGCTACGACACGCCCGTCCAGGAGCGCGGCGGCCGGCTCTCGATCGGCCAGCGCCAGCTGATCGCCTTCGCCCGCGCGCTGCTCGTCGACCCGCACCTTCTGATCCTCGACGAGGCCACCTCCAGCGTCGACATCCGCACCGAGGCTCGGATCGAGGACGCGCTGCGGCGCCTCCTCAAGGGCCGCACCGCCTTCGTCGTCGCCCACCGGCTCTCCACAATCCGGGGCGCCGACCTGATCGTCGTGCTCGAGCACGGCCGCGTCGTCGAGCGGGGAACCCACGACGAGCTGCTCGCCCTGGGCGGGCGCTACCGCGGCCTCTACGGCGACTGGGCCGAGGCGGCCGCCGGATGATCAGCCGCCTCCCCGTCGCCGTGGTCCGGATCCTGCCCGTGTTCACGGCGATCGTGATCGCACTCGCCGCGCGGCGCATCCTGCCGAGCGGCCTCGGCACCATCCCGCGCCTCATCATCACGGCGGCGCTGGTGCTCCTGATGATCTGGCTGTTCTCGCAGCTGACGCGGCGGATCGACCGCCGCCGGGCCTAGACCAGCACCACCTCGAGGCTGTCGAACGCCAGGAAGCCCACGTCCTGCGTCAGGAGCGGCAGATCGTTGGCCACGGCGGTCGCCGCGATCAGCGCATCCCGCGTCGACGGGCGGCGTCCTCGCCGACGCGCCCGGCTCACGAGGCGGCCGTAGGCGAGACCGACGCCGTGATCGACGTCCAGGACGTCGAAGCCGGACTCGACCGCCTCCAG
>Ga0194117_10002681_pt1 | contig 18647 bp, 6 predicted proteins | sample TA2MahsurfametaG_FD_160579 | JGI IMG/M metagenome (GOLD analysis project Ga0194117, IMG submission 160579) | Freshwater microbial communities from Lake Tanganyika, Tanzania - TA2015009 Mahale N1 surface | ecosystem: Environmental > Aquatic > Freshwater > Lake | place: Tanzania: Lake Tanganyika...
CTTAGATACTAAGATCTTTTAATCTTTGCTAATAATTTCTTACTGGAACTCTGTATACGCCCAATCCACAGCATCCATATCTCAAACAATAATGGCTGCTACTAGCCCTAGAGCATCTGACACAAAGATGCCTCCTTTAGAAATATATAAACTTTAATGGCAATTCAATAAAGAGGTAGCTCCTTCTGTCTGTTTTTCTTTAACTATCTACAGTCTCTTTGATAATAAACAAAAGATATTTTCGAATCATGGAGGTTTCTAAAACGGACAAGCTCGCAGATAAATATGGAGAGTCTTTAAATAAAGAGAAGCGAATATAGCGGGTAAAAGTTTTAAGTTCTTCCTTATGGAAATTAATAATATTAACAGGAGAATCAAATCATATAAAACGAATAAATGGATATCCAAAGATGAATCTAAATCAATTATTTGTATATAGCTATTTAAGTTTAATCATCTTTTATTGGGTGTCTTTAGAATTGTCGATTATCCTTTAAACTCCCAAAAAAAGGCACATAGCAGAAAATTTCATATTTGTTGAAAAAGATTGTTTTTTGATAGTTAAACTTGCTTTTCTTAAGTTTCAGTAGGCTGTTCCTATAATTTTTATTAAGAGATGATGAGCGGCTTATTGGAAAATCCCAATTATAAACAATAACTTTAATATTAGTTTGACTTCGGCTCCATACTCTCTCTGAAGAGAGCTGCATACATGTTGTCCATTTTTCAAGGGCTAAGTATTTATTTTTTAAAAATAATGCCTTCTTTTCTGGAGCTTTGATGGCGTATTTTACAGAAAACTATCATGACTAAATAATAAGCATTCCGAAAGAGCGAATCAAGAGGAGAGATCATCGTAACCCACATTGGAAATGAAATAACATTTATAGATTTGTTTCTAATCACCTTTTTTGAAAGGGTAGAATATTGATCAACATAATAAGCTCTGCCAGCTCTAGAACTCAAACTCTTGAAAATCATTAACAATCATTCAAGGAGACTACTCGTCATCCCCAGTGTGTTTAAATTGTAGCGTGGGTGGGTGATAGTTCATTGCTCGGATTTGATTGTTTTCTTCGCGAATATTAATCTTAAAAGGGATTGAATGGTAATAAAATAATATTAATCTAATATTAAAAATGGACTCAATCGCGACCTCATTCGACAAGAGCAGAATCAATCAATGCACCAGAATGTGCGTAGTATCATTCAATAACTCACGCTTTACTCCTGATGAACTTGATTGCTTCAGTAGGTACATCGATGTTCATTTAGATGCACAAGAAACGTGATTCGCCTGCAAAATAATGGAAACAGAATCAGATCTAACTCAGACCACATGGATGTGAAGATGTTCAATCTTTGAAACAAAACTGTTGGTCTTTCTTGATTGTTAATATACGATTTACCATATTTGTTCTATTTAGGAAGTTTTTGCTTTAATGGGTGCTTAAAGAAAACTTTAATTGCTGTTGAGGTATTTGAAGCTAAGATATTTAAATATTTATGGTTTTAACTCTATTAGAGTATTTTTAGTTTTGGAAGGTTTTTCTTCTTCAATTTTATAAAAAAAGATTAACCAAAAAACTTCAACTTTATACAAAAGGAATTAGCTATGGATGACTAGCTGTTTCTAAAAGCTTACATTGATTTTTTTGTTTGATTTACTATAAAACTTACATTTTTCAGCAGTATTTTAATTAAAGTTCGTTTATGGATAAGTAAAATCTGTTACTCAATAGAGATTACGTTAAATCAAAATTTTCCTTAAAGCGAAGATCTGATAGACTCCACTTATGACAATCACTGCGCACTCGATGATAGTGATTGTAAAGATACGTTTGGATTTATGGGAGCTTAGGTCGACCAAATTATCTTCAAGCTCTCTCTCCTTCTTTTGCCTTTCAACTACTATTTTATTGAATTCTGACATTTTCCAGCCTACTTCATAGATATGGTTCAAATTCTACTCGTTTGCAAGCTCAGGAGGGACTTGTAACTGACCAATCATCTCTTAGAAATTTTCTTCTGCTTTGAATCCTACTAAAATAATTGCATTGGGTCCTAGATTTCTTTTTGTGATAAACTAGAAGCATACTTAGTAGACTATATCTAATTTGTGATAGAGATACTGCTCTAAAGATGGAAGTTGGTCCTATAAATTTTGTTGTCGTCTGAGAATTTTTACTGTTCGGTTTTCTGTGTCTGCAGATTTATTAAAGTTATTTTGAATTTTTCACCTTCCACTTTGCTTCCAATTGTAGGGAACCTAGCTTCGACTTTGATAGGCTTGATTAACAATGGAGTACATCAAAAGAAGATACGAGTACTGAGCATGTTGGTTTATTCGGTCTAAGAATCAGTTCGGTTGATTGAACAAAAATGATCAAAAGGGCGAAGAAGAATACATTTTGTCTGAGTGATAATTTCATTGAAACTTGATTGTTTTTATCAAATTATAAATATTAGATTTGATCCACTAGTTATGTGATACTAAGATTATAAACCAACACTTTAGTTCATTTGCGCTTTGTTGTAGTTGTATTCATCTTAGGCATCTGTTTCGCCTTATTCTAGCAAAAGGCAATGTGCCTTTTACCGGCTGTTTCGTTGAACTTACGACCACACGATCCGCATTGTATCATGCCACTCGCCTGCTATGTTACTGCCTTCTCCTCAGCTGAGAGCTTTTAGCCTCTACCTTGCTTCAAACCTGCTCTGAATGCTGCACTTTATAATTTCCATTTGGGTATTTTTTACTATTTATTTGATGCGGCTTGTTTAGGTTTTGGTTTTTCTTCTTTAATAGTTGCAGGAAGAGGAGGTGGCTTTTTAAAGTCTCCTTAAACTTCTGCTTGTCTAAATTCTGCAGAATTGAACACTTTTCTTTTAGATTGAAAGACTTTCTCACATATTTTTTAATGTTTCTCAAGAGTATTGATATTGAATTTTCTTCCACATCCTTTTGAACATTCGATAAGTTAAACTTCTTCATCCTACTGTATCACTTGCTTTTGAACTGGTTTATTAAGAGGTACTTTTTTTTGAGGTTGGCTTGCTGCATTTTCCTTTGCCATCTATCTTTAAAGGATGGCCATGAAATCTTGATTACCTTTGATAGGAATTTCTTAATTTGGATTGAATATTTACTATTTTTGAGATTGTCTTTTGATGGGTCTATCTTAGACAGATTTAGTAGGTATGGGCGGAGATTTCTTGTAAGTATCTTCCTTTTAATTTCTTCTATCAACGACTTTTGGCGTTGGTTTTTTAACTTACTGTTGTTCATAGTGGTATTCCTCCCTTTATTATTTGAAACTAGTTTTCTTCATAAGATTTAAATCATCTCCTCGTTTTTACATTGAGGTGTTTCTCTCATTTTTCTATCTGCTCATCCCATTACGACTCATCTTTTTCTTTAACAGTTGCAGACCTTGCTTGGCTTCTTGAATTTTACTATTGGTCATATTCTACTCGATTTTGTAATTTATTTTTTGTGTAGATCCTGTACGAGGTGGTAAAGCAGATGGCTTTTCGTTATACATAGTTGTCTTTTTTTGTGCTTGATAAGTGTTATCCAGATAATCAGGTTTGGGTGGAGGTTGTTGTTGTTGTTGTGTTTTATTAAGCCTGTTTTGAGAAGACGGTGGTAGTTGTCGGTCTGAGTAAATGGAGATTTACCTTGATTGGTCTTTTTCATTAAATGAATTCTTAAATAGATTGTAAAATAATCAAATCATTCATTTAGCCGGGCTGAATAGAATTCACTATAATCCAATTTGAAACTTAAAGCACTTAACTTGCTTTAACCGTCTTTTCGAACTTGAGTGAAGAAAGTTGTGAAGGCAGTTTCAAAACAACTGCCGATTTCGTGCACATCTTTGTACAGTGAGTTTAGTTCATAGAATTCTGGAACTTAGAAAGATTCGTTGCTTACAAAGCCTTTTTTTGCCAATCCTCTCCTATCTTCATACATACGGTATTTCTAATAGTATTCATCAAATTTTTACTGGAATCTATGTGAAAAAATTTTGAAGTTGATGATAACTGCAAAGATATTATTTAAAGCAATAGCAATTTGTTTGTATTTTGGTGTATTTAAAGTGATTTAAAGGATCTATTGTTGGAATTCTCTATGAATTTTGAGCACTTAATCAAAAGTAGGTGCTTTATCAAGAGATTACCAGAACTTATCCCAACTACTCTACATCGATATCATCAGATAACTGTGTAAGTTAGTTAAGAAATGACTCATTGAATTTCGCAGTAAATAACAAAAATGGAATAGTCTTTGAATTTATGAACTACGCGCTCTTCTCATACGTATGGTTTCATCTTTTGAGTGTAATTTCCATATTGTTTTCAAACTTTATTAGATTTGCTTAACTTTCCATAAAAAGAAGAAAATTTTTTGATAGTTCATCATAATCTAAGGTGAAAGTAGGGCTTGCATTGGCTATAGGCGTTAAAGAGAATACTGAAAATTGAAAACATCCCAACCTTACACTCCATTTCCATAGTCTATCTTTTTGGCTAAAAGTCTGTTGAGTATTCCTGAAAGATAGCTCTGCTTGTCAGATAGCATGTAATCTGTAAAGCATTTTTCAATAGCATCATTTATGTATCCATCGAGAGAGATTTAAGTAATTGCTTGTTTCTTTTGGCTTAATTCATCTCTCAAGCTATCAAACATCTGTTGAATAAAATCTCCCTTTCCACATAAAAAGAAATGTTTCATAGATTGCAGATGATATTTCAAATGAAATTGACGTCTAAGAACATCAACTAATTATGCTCCTACTTAAGCATGTGCTTCTTGAAGCCAAGACCCTAAAACTTCACCTAAAACAGTGCTTCCATTTTTGGATTAGGGAAATTTTGCTCGAACATTATAAATGACTTTACATCTATTACGTAAGAAGAAAATAGTCTTTCCGGCATTGAAAATTTTCTTTGCGCTTTCAACATCCAACACATTAGGAATATTCTAAGGTACCAGTTTAAATCTTTAAGTCCATTATTCACTTTATGACACTTTTTTGTTTTATGCGATGAAAAATTATCCTCTAGAATCGAGTAGCTCTCCTAGATAGACCCAATTATAGATGTAGTTTAGTAAAGGTTGTATTAGAAATCCTAAAAGCCTATCTAAAAGAGATTGTATAGGTGCGAGTCCACTTGGTCTAAAAGAATTTACAATTGAAATTAAATGAACTCCTTAGAAAGGTCCGATTTCTTACAGAATTATAGCCAAATGGCGCATGATGAGTTCTGGTTGATAGGACCAATATACAAGTTTTCTAAGAGTTAATCTTCCTGACTTTGCTAAAGACTACATTGATCCAATCCATCTATAGTATTCATTGAGTTCTTATGTGATAGCCAAATTGAGAGCTTTTCCAACTGTACCTGGTTTCTGTGATTGATTTATAATTCGACGATGAAGCCATCCCAGCTAAGCTAACTCACTTACCATTTTTTTTACAGGTTCTGTGACTTCAAGATTAGGTCTCACTTCATAACTATCTCTGATTTCTATGATGTCTGTGCTTGTTGTGTTTCCAAATACAAATAAAAGTTGCCTAACTAAATCACTTTCTTTCACACTTTAATCCACACTTCCTCGATTTCTAGCTATCTTGATATGATCTGTAGATAAGCTAAGTCTTTTTACACCTTGTAGTTGCGTAATTCCAAGGGGCTGACTGTTATTAATGTTAAAGGTAGTGACATTGGTCTAAATACTAGTATTAAGATCTTTTTTCCTGGGCTATTTGAAAATATTGATCATTCCTGCTTTATTAGATATTTACCAGAATCTTGCTAGTTGAGTTAAGAAAGTTTGAGTAACATCCTCAAAATTTATTGTTTGCGATATGCTGTATTATTACTCAAAAATCGTTGAGTAAGATCTTGACTTGAAAGGACAGATCGTTGGTCACATAATTGCGCCACTCTCGTAGTAACTTTCTATTTGATCTCAGCGGGTGAATCATTTATAGGTTTGCCGGGTGCACCACCAAAAACTTTTCTGGTAAAGCTGAGTACTTGTTATCTGATGGCTTAATCTGCATTTTTTCTGAGATGGTTGATGAGGGCATTGATATTATCTTTGATTTTTTCTTCGTTTGATTTGCTATCCATTTAATTCAAATTTATCAAGAAGTCAATTATTATTTTTAAATAGTACAAATACACATCATTCTATGACTTTTTATTAGAAAATTTATTCACTCAGAAGACGCTACTGTAAAAAATGGTTTCTTCTTTATTCGACTCCTTGTCTGTACCTATACCAATCACGCAATCTAACTATTCCCTTTGGGAGGAAGTAAACAATGCAGCCTATCCACACTATTGGATTTAATATTGTTCCAATTACACTTGTTAGAATTATTGTTGCGATTTTTTTGCAAAAAGTTTGCGGAGCGAAAAAGTCGAACAGAAGCTGAGTTGCAAATACTGGGCCTACTGCAACCATAGCAACAGGCACCATTATAGGAATGCCTATCAAAATTAAAAATAAAATTCCTACTCTTAAAAGTGCAATTTTACATTTACCCCAATCGTCTCTTGGTCTATCTTGTAGACCTGGACAACCGAATGGGTTGAGAGCACTAAAATGGGCAGTACTATACTCACTACCACAGAGCCAACACCATTAATAATGGCACAATGAACATGTCATGTGGTTACAACCTGCTATTTTTTAGACTAACCCATGACATTTCTTACATTTTTGGATATCTGATGCATTTTACCAGTTTTTAATTTATTTTTTAAACGCTCCCTAACAACTTGTTTTTGGATGAGCCTCTCTATTGCAAAGATTACAGATTTGTGTAGCACATTTTGGACATTTACTTGTTTTTTTATTTGGATTTGTACTTACGACTACCGAGCATTTAGGATTCGGACACCATTTTAAATTTGGATTCTTTTGGATCTCTATGTTTCTTAAAAATTGTCTGTATTTGTTATAAGTGGTCAGGTCAACGAGAGAGCGTATAAGATCGTTGGGGAGTTGTAACTGACAGTGAGGGCAACTGAGATGTTACACTCTCATATTTCCAATCTGTTTATATCAAAGTATACTTCTTCTCTGAGATAGTGTTCCATGCATTGCAAGCAAATATTGTGAAATTCATCTCCAATTTTAATCATGTCTGCCTCGATTACTTCAATATAGCAAATTTCACAAGTCTTTTTTAACTGATTCACTTATTACTCGAGGACTTACGACAAACGATTGTTGGTTTATTCTTCTTAAAGAGTTAATTCTTTTTAAACTGCCTCTGAATCTGCTTATCTGTGGTCTTTGATTGATCTTTAGCAAACTCGACATAAATCTTTTTCTTTATCTGAGTTGGGAATATAGAAGTGATTGACTAGACCATCTTCTCCTTATAGGAACAAATCCATAGTCTTTATATAGGGAAGGATACATCACTTAGATTACTTGTTTGATGCAATTTGAGTAATACATGAGCTACCTCTAAGTCTAGCCCGATTTCATTGACTAGAAAGTTGGCGAGTTCGTTCTGTCGACGTTGATGGAAGGAACTTTTGGTTGAGATCCGATTTTCGCTTTAATTCATATACAAAATTTGTTCTTATAATGGTTTGAGCTATCTAATTGCAAAGCTAATCAAGAAATCAACCTGGTGGCCAACGCATTTGTCTGCCTCCGAGCAAATGGATATGCAAATGTAGAACCTCTTGACACCCTTCACGACCCTCATTTATTACCAATCTATAGCCATTACTGAGACCAACTTTCTCTGCAATTGTAGGTACACTCACAAGCATGTGTCCCAATATCTCCTTATTTTTGAGTTGCGCCTCAATAATAAAAAATCTACCTTTGAAATCCCACTAAGTCCGTCTTTATTTTTGGGAATTATGAGAATGTGTACTGGGGCTTGAGGTTTTATATCATGGAAGGCATAAATCTTTGTTTATTTTTTTATACATGCTAGTCTTCATAAACAGGCTTCGAGGGAATAGATTTGTCCAGGATTTTGTCAAAAATAGTGGTTGAAAAATATTTTGTGCTTTGCTTCAGAAGTCGGATCATCTCAAAAAAAATATAAAATGATCTTTAAACTCTATGATTTGCAGAATATTTTTGGAGATTGAAAAATGTATTAACTTTTATAACTATTGACTTAAATTATAACCGTTTAGATGAATTTACAATCGCCAACAACACTTCTCTCATCTATCCAGACAATGCGGGATAAACTTCGTTCAGATAAGCTGATGCTTCAAGACATTAAGAACTAGTTCAACCATTATTCGAAAAAACCAAGACCTTCACCTATTTAAACCATCTTTGAAGAGTCTCTTCAAGATATCACTTATAACCAGAACCTTTCGCTTCGAAAAGATGATCTTTCTGTATAAAAAAAACAAAAAGCCAAAGTATTCTTGTTAAAAAAAGAACATCAGAAAGAGATAACTAGGCTAAAGCAAGAACATTAAAGATAGATGTTTGAAATACGGGCATTTTATTAAGAATAAAAGAGAGCAATTGAACAAAATTGGAGATAGAAATATAACTAACAATCTAAATACATAGCTATTCTTGAAGAACAAGTGAGTAGTCCCATTCAAACACAAAGAGAAAATGTCTCAAATTAGCAATACGATGCAGTCATTAATCAACTCCTACAGTAAAATACAAGACTACACAATCATCTACAGTAGGCAAGAAACTAAAGTGAGGACTGGCGTAAAAAATCCAAAAAATGCATGGCTGAGATGGAATCAAAAGCTAGAAAAAGCATATTAGATGAATCAGTATCAAGAAGTAGGTTCAAGATAATAATGAAAAAGACGAATGAGACAAATCAAATTCCCAATTCTTAGAGATAAAAATGTCTAAACATGCAAAAGAGTAAAAAAAGTATCTTCATCTTTAATGATTAAAATACAGACAGGTCAAATTTTAGTTCCAACTGGTAGGACTTCTAAATTCAAAACGATGAGGGTGGAGTGAGGACTATTCGTGAGTTTGCTAAAAAAGGAAATAGTTAGAATCAACCTTCGAGGGCATAGTATTTATCTGTGAAACTTTGAATTAATCATGATTTGTTGTATTATTTAATATTTCCGATTATTATCGATGAGTTAAAAGGTGGCACCAACAGAAAAAATCGTAAAAACATTTAACGATACTAACTACTTTGCCAAAGGCACATACAAGAGAGACTATGTTGAATTATTCTCAACTGCAACTCTTGTAAATTTTATCACCAAAACTATACTTGCGCCATTAGAGAGATGGAGAATCATCAAACAGACGCAACTGACTTATGAATTGAGACCAGTCAAACTGACTTCATTTACTCAATACCTTACCAGTACAAAATGTAATAGTTAGAGGTTGGAAATGAACAGGGATAGCTAGCTCTTTGGAGAGGAAATGCTACTAATCTTTGGCTTCATAGTTGGCAAGTTTTCTTTCAGATTTTCATTTTTGACTCATTACGTGCGACTTTCAATGAATGGAGCTTTGATTTTCAAAACAACCCTGTTGTATAATAAAAGATATGCAGTCAAAAACATTAATTTAAAGAGTGGCGGGACCTTTGATGGCTTCAGCTTGTTCCTTAGCGATAACACATCCAATAGAATTAGCAAGAATACGTATTTCAATGAACTACTATCGAAATCCAAATGAAATCCTTTTCAATGGTGTACTTTCCTGTTTGAGTTATCTCAAACTCTAGTAGCGTATTTTTTTATAAATATAGGTTCTTCTGCCGGCATTTATAGAGGTTATCTCTTATCTAATCTTATTAGCGTTTTGCATCTAAATATCTATCTTAATGCAACTAAAATGTGGCAACGTGTCCAAACATAAAAGAATGAATACTTAGATTTACTATTGTCACCATAAGCAATTGGATCGATGGCAGCTTTGCTAGTTTTACATCCTCTTGATACTATCAAGTACATATCACTTTAAGAAGGAAATGTTTGCTTTTGAACAACCAGAGTCGGCCACATATATTCAGACGTGGCTACCACGTTCTGCTCTATTTTAGATAATTCTACTCCTTGACGAAATTATATCAAGGACTCACAGTGAGTATGCTAAGACAGTTTTTTTATTGCCCTATTTTCGCATTAACATTGCCTCTTTTGCAAAAAAATGTTAATCCCTTTTGATATAAATGTAAAAATACTTTTTATATTCGACTATCTAAACTAAGATAAAATAGATTATCACCTGGCTTAGCTTATAGTATAAAACCAGTATAATGCTCTTTGCATTTTTTGTTAAAACTAGTTGCAACTTTTTTTATTTAGTTTTATTTAGTGATAATATTATATTCGTTAGATGTATATAGATAGGCTCAAACGTAAATACCAATAGATTCTGCATAGCACATCGAAGAAGGAATAACAGAATTAAAATTATCGTAGTCTCACTCCCAAAAGTACATCCAAATTCGATAAAAAAACCATATTGCTGACATAACACTGCGAAAATACACTTAAAAACAATACTTTTTCTGTATCTTCTTCATATGTACTTGCTCTCAAGTAACGTATAGCTCAATCTATCCACAATCTTAAAGAAAAAGATGAGTAATGTAGTAAATTGAGAGAAGAAATAGTCCGTAGAGATGAACAAATACGACTTTTTTAGCAGCAAATGGCCGAAAATAAAGCGAGCATATAAAATAATGAAAAAAAAGTTATAGATGCGAAGGTTTTTTCGGCAGAACTATAAAAAAATATTGAAGCTTTACATAAGCAACTGGAAGCATGCGCTATTGATAGAGAATTAGCTTTGAAGCAAGCATAATTTTACAAGAAGTAGAGTTCTAAGCTCAAAAAAGTGAGTAAAAATGCACATAAATAAATGAATTCTTCTCAAAGATACGTATAATAAATAGATTTAGTTCGTAGTTAAAATGCTCGCTTGAGATAGGATATCAAACGTATGCAAGTAGTCATTAATGAGATGTGTAATTTTGAGAAGGAACAAATAAATTTATCTGACAAACATTATCTCGGCAAACCTCTGAGGGAGGCGATTAATTGGTTTCCACAGAACCTTATAGGAGAGGTGGAGAATTTTCTTAAAAAATAGCAGATAGCTCAAGGAAACAAAAGCTTTTTGAACAATTTGGTCAAATTTATCTCAAAATATACTGCATCTGTAGGCAAAAATAGCACAAAAACAAGTGAAAGTAACTCAAGGGTCAAATCGGCAGGCAAGAATTCGCATTGTCGTTCAGTAAGTCTCTGTGATATCGGCTATACTTCCTCTTATGAATCAGGTACATCTTTCATTAGGAAAACTCAAGGAATATCAACTTCTGCTTTGAAAAAGAGTTTGCTTTTAGGTAGGTATAAGAAATATGACTCAAGAAAGTACACAACTCAGTCTTTGATGTTACCTGAAAGAGATAGAGAGAGCACTACAACTTGTGAGAAGATACTGAAATAATACAAAAAAGTGTTAAATGAAGCATTAGGCTAGAAGTAAGTGAAGTCGAAGATTATTTTAGGGTTAACTGAGGAAATGAGCAATGCGATAGCGTAACTATTTTAGAATCAGTCGACCTGATCCATAGTTTGTTCTCTATCCATCTATATATCTTTATACATAATTTATTCAAATAATAAAATGTGTGTTATGTACTCTTCCACATGCTCATCTGGTAGAATATTTGTTATTGTTGATGTAATAAACTGGGATATCATTTAGACAGTATAGGCAATTTTATATTGAAAAGTAGCATAGGATTAGTCCTTATTATCCATCGCTATAATCAAGATTAGTCTGTAGAGTATAGTTACTTTTGATAAACTTTCAAACAAGCATCGTCAAATTCATATAAAAGCCCAATAATACACAAATAACTCCATGTCTTCTGCTATCTATGAAAGCTTCTTATTTCAATTGATGCAGGTCAGGGGGAGTTTATCATTAAAAAAATAAAACTATTATTTAAATTTTGCTCGGCAGGATAAATAATGTTAATATATACGATTATCTGGCAAATCTGATCTATCTTTAAGTTTTCGGTAATTTTGTAGGAAAAAAAGGAGGCCATGATAAAAATTAGTAGGAGAGACGCTTATACTATACTCTCATTACAACTAACAAAATCAAAAAACATCAAGGAAAATGTCACGTATCATAACTGCCATAAGAGAAACATTGACGTATTGTTGATTTTAATAGTGGATGGATGTCTTTAAAAAAATATATGTCAAAAAACAGCCAAAATATCAAATACTTAACATATAAATGTTTTAATATTATAAAGTAGCATAGGCTTTGGATGATGGAGGATTGCGAAAGACTTTAAGACATTTTGATTTTTAGTAGTCCTGACTTTTCAGGTAGCATAGAAATCGCATTTAATAATTTGTATATTATTAAGTGGCGAAATAAAAATAAATTGATTAATTTGGTGGAGGTAAAAGCAAGACTATAATAAATTATCCTTAATCATTAGTAGTGCTTCAGTCCTTGAACATGATCTGTTGAACAATATTAATCTTTGGCGATTATTAATTAGTTTGTTGTTAAATTTTTACAACCATATTTTCCTCCTGCATAAATCTTATCTCCTTTCGCTTGTAAAAGTGCACCCTTGATAACTGCTCACCTCTACTGTCTGTAATACTTTTGTATGAGCATCTATCGTGCGAACTTTAGTATTAGTTAAACCAGTTATAGACGTCGTTGATGAACTACGAGTTGAAGGCTCTATTTCTGGTCTTGAACTTGCGAAGGAAGGTCTTAGCGGTGGAGTAGTTGATCTGCAAGTCATGGGCGGTCTAGATTAGAGTTATGCTACTTCTTTAATTTGAGCTTTATCAAGTAAAACTCGTTTGAGGAGGATTATCTTCTCTCTGTAGGCGATTTTGTCATACTTGTCGTGTCCCTTGAACAAGAAGCGTTTCTTCTTTCTTTCCTAATCCATGTACATGTGTTCTGGCTATAAATAAATATGTTGATAACAATGATTTAAGAGCTAAAATAATATATATCAGAAATTGTTCACATTTATTATTCATTTCTGGTAACGTCCTTCAAAATTAAATAATATTTTCCGAAAAATGATAAAAACAAGTTTACTTTGATTTTGGCTCATCCCAACTATTTTCCCAAATAATATCCGTTAATAAAATTAATCTCCAAAAGAAAGTTATTAGATGATGGTTATGTTTCTTGAGTAATCTTTAGAAAATAATAAAGAATAAATCAAATTTACTCCGCTCTAAAACTTGTTTATTTTAATTTCGAACAAGTTATCTCCAGTAAAAGAGCTAAGCTCCCTAAAAAAGTCACATCAAGCCATTTTCTGACAGGAAAGAATTAGAATGGAAAAAATGTTATTGGATGAGTTTCTAATAATTAGTTATGTCCTATCAACATAACGCTTTTGCATGTGCTTTTTCAACAATTTTTGATTTTGAAACTTTTCTCTATTTTGGGAAAATTTACAAGAGTTTATACATCAAAATATTTTTTTTAGTATAATTTCGAAACAATTTACAAATATGCTATAAGTTTTCTATTATTAAATTGTATAAATCAAAAGTTTGTTATTTTCAATCCTTGAACAGCACATACTGAACTATCTCCACTTACTGATGTCTAGAATAATCAAGTTATTCATCATCTCCAGCTCTATATACGTATTCACCACTCTCTTATTACAACTTAAAAAAATTCATGAGGCTCTACCTTTCTTTGGTAGAAGGACTTTGGAGGGTAATAACTTTATAGCTGCATCTTCCGTTTGATTTCTAATGTTGCAAGAACCAATTGCACACATCAGCAATAAATCGAAGGTTTATAGTCGTGTTTTTTTACTTAAACTTTCTGAGAAAAGTTTTGGCTGTGGAGTAGTTGATACCTAAATTTAGTGCAGTCTAGAATTAAGAGTAGATCTACTTCTTTTATTTGAATGTTATCAATAAAAACACCCTTAAGCAAAAACATTTTCTCACGGCAGGCGATCTTATCATATTTATCTTGGCATTTCAATAGAACTCATTTTTCTTTTTGTTTTCTTAGGTCGACATAAAATGCTGTTAATTTATCTTAAATGTTTATAATCCATATTTTAGCTATATTATTGATTGTAAAAGGTCGGAAACAAAGAGATGGGAAAAATGGTTAAAAATAAAAAATTATGGGTTAACCTAGCTTAATACAAAAACAAACTGTTTGTTATAAAGTGATAGTTGATAATCTTTAGATTGGAAGATGAATTTTGAGAAATGATATTTAAATTTCGTTTGTTGTTTTAAAAATTTATAAACAAATAAAAATTAAATCTTTCGTTTTGAATTTATATTTTTCACCTTCTTCATCGCTGAGATTGTACTCTCTACAATTAGAAAATTAATCGAGTTCTCATTTATTTTATTTTTTTATTTGTTTTCTTCACTAAATTAACGACTAATCTCCTTTAATTTTAGAAGTCCCTTTCCAAAAGAGTTATAGGTTGTAGGAAATGGAATATTATAAAGTTTTAATAATCCAATGATAGCTGCCAGGTTATAATAAACGCTCACCAAAAGAATAGAAATGATAGAAAGTTTACTTCTCATCTTCTCCTACTCCTAACTCGTCTCTATCAAAGTTTCATAATATCAAAAATAAAACGAGAAGATGCACTAGAAGTAGTTGACTCTGATCGAAGCATACAAAAATTTGTTCCGAATCGACTAAAAGTTCAGAAAGTAAAACTCATAGTATTCAGGCAATTTTATATGCTGATTTACAAGAGCTTGAACAAACTGAACAGTAAGTACAAATCAAGTTTGAGCAAAAATATAGTGGGTAAAATCCATGGGATTTATTTTGAATTGTTAAACTTTTTCAAAACAGCAAACTAATTTGAAATTGTACGCTATCTCAGCAAAATTTAAGTGGAATAAGTGTCTGAAGTAAGAAATAATCTCTTTAGAATTAACTGTTTTATATTCTAATCGTAACCCTCATCAAATATTTAAAGTCAAAAACAGATGTCATCATATTGAAGCTAAGAGAAAAAAATAAAAAGGAGAGTCTTGACTTCTATGAGTATAATTCCATAAAGAAAATTTAGAACTAACATAAAAATTAACAGAAAAGAACTAAAATACTCAGTAAAGGAATGATAAATATCTTAGGTAACAGAAAATTAGAGAATACTTCCATACCTCTAAGAAAGTATCACTCTTAAGAATTACCCTCTTAAGTACCCAAATCTTAACGGAAATATTCCAACTCAAAAAAGAATACTTTCTATAATGAGAGAAGTTGCTTAGAGATGAACACCCAAACTAATAAAGTTGATTTGAGAGTGGGATGTAAGAAATTCCAGTAGATTTATTCTCTTTAATGGAGAAACTATTATACTTTGCTCAGCCCTTTAAAGGAGGAGCTGGAATAGATCTCCTTTAGTCCCAAAAAAATAGAGAATAAATAACGTAGACGATGGATATCAGATTATTTCCAATCCCTGTATAAGTAGACCCTATCGAGAAATCAACAACAAATAAAATCAATAACCTCTCATCGCTATTCTAAAGTAAAAAGTCCCTAAAAGCATGTACATAGGCAGAGCGCTGTATGAATAATAAATTTTAGATCTTGATATGAACGATTTTTTGATTCATTTCTAAATTATTTAGAATTTAATGGAGTAGTATTAGTTTAAATTATAATATTTTAAACAAAAAAAATGCAATCTCATAGGAAAAAAACACATTCACATAGGAGAAGTAGCTCTCTTTATGAAGAACCTACTCCTGTAAAAAAACAGGAATATATTGCTTTTGTTTCAGACATATTATCGGAACTAACTATGAAACTCCTGCAGGAAAGTCAAACTAAAAACTAATTTCAAATAATTGTTGAATTTCTACATCCCGAACAATCCTAAAATGAGTCATCATCCACTTTCTAAGATGTGATGTCAAAAAATTAGAAGGGTTAGCAAATTGAAGAGATTCTCAATGAATACTTTTAAATCTAATAAATCAGTTTAATGAAAAGGATGGACCAAAAAGAACATTAAGTTTTCAAATCAGGTCTCGACCTTGAAAAACTTGAAAATGAAGCAAAAGCAAACAGTCGGTTAAGGTATCACAGGAACAAAAAATCAAAAGTCTTCAACACTTTGGATCTCCAAAAAGATTTTTCCTCATTTTTTTCATAAATAAGATGGGATCTTAATTACTGTGGAATAAATTCCTGCGTGAAGGCTTGATTTTTCATACTTCTTAAAGATCCAACTAACTTATATTTAATTAAATGTCGAAAACATTTTAAGAAGATTAATGGAAAATAGCTCTTAATAAATAAAAACTCATTTCAATCGGATCTGTATTTTTGACCCAAAAAATAGTAAGAATGGCTAGCAAGCCCGCAGTTGTTAAATTTTTGAATTCCAAACAACTAGACCCAACGATGATTTAGTAAGCTTTCAAAAGAGCAGATTTATAGACGGAGTGGGATGAGAAATAAGATGAGGAGAAGAGCAAAGATTGTGCCAGATGATTTGTTTTTGATATTGTGCATAGAGATGTAAAATATATTTGCAACAGTTTGGGAATATAAGTTTTGACTAGTACAATACAAATTGTAAATTTATTGTTTTTTACTAGCTCAAACATGCAACTATAAACGCCACTACTTTTTAGCTCGATTTGTAATTATTACTAATGTGCCTCGTCTCTCAATCATAACACAACGAAAACTAACCCCAAAAACCAAGGTTTCTTACAATATTTAAAAGCTACAAAGTAAAAAATTTAATTTTGATTCCTCCACCTTTGTTTCATTCAAACGGTTAAAGAGTATCTTTGAACAATCAGTCACTTCTAAATCTACCTTTTCAACAAAGAATACCTAACAAATCATAGTATAGACCTACATCAATGTATGAACGCTAAACAGAAGAAGTTTTCTTTGATCATAAAAAAATTTCTTTTTAGAAATTAATTGGAAGAGACTTTAATAAAAAATAGACTTTTATAAGTCTTAAGGAGGTCGAAAATTATCTTTAAAAAATGAGAAAAGGTAAAATAACTTTAACTTTTTGTCAATTTTTCAAAACAATTCAAAAGTTCCGATAAAGCTTAGATCCCATATATAAATAGTATATAAACTTAAACAAATAATGGTGTATCAATTTTTTCACAAAATTGCAAAAAAACCTATTAAATCACGAAAGGCTCTAGAACTAAAGCTTAAACATGAGATAATCCTAGTCTTAAAAATCATCGAATAATTATGATGAAATTATATGTTAATCCTAGAGTGTTTCAGGTCAGAGTAGTGTAAGTAACTATTCATAATGTCACAATAAACAAAAAAAAAATAATAAACCTATTAAGAAGTAGTTAGGAAAGAAGAAGAATAACTCTAAAAAGTTGAGATAAAATAAAAAAAAGAAATTATAGGCAACAGAAGAAATTGATATTGACTAAATAGGGAAAATCGGTTTAGTAAACCATGCGGATAAATTATAAATATCACAGTATAGATCTTTTAGTCATGGGGATATTGATAAAAAGTAAATTGGATAGCCTTAATTTAATGAAGAAAAAAGAGAATAATAAAAGATATTAAATCTGATTTCAGGCTAAATAGTTCCCTAAATAAGTCAAGTCTCTTATGTCTATGAGTTGGAAGAAGGAGAAATCGATCCAAGAGCTCCCTAAATAAATCAAGTCTCTTATGTCTATGAGTTGGAATATGAGTTGTAAGAAGGAGAAATCGATCCCAGAGCTCCCTAAATAAATCAAGTTTCTTATGTCTATGAGTTGGAAGAAGGAGAAATTGACCCCAGAGCTCCCTAAATCGAAGTTTAGTAAAATGAAATGTCGAATAAAAAGATGAATGAAAGTGAATGATTAGTCAAAATATTCTGATTAATGGCTAGAAAGCAAACTATCTTACATTTAAAACATTTTTTGACTTCTTTATCATCACTGTAAGATATGATTGATTCAGCTTTTTAAGATGAATGTGCATTACTATGATCATTATTGAACTTGTGATGATGTTTTTAATGGTTATGTCTAGGACTATTCAACTTTTTAGCTTAGACTTTTTTAAATTATATTGTACCTTTTTAATCTAATCTAAGATTAGATTCTTTCCGTAAAAAGATTTACTATCATGATGATGTATATATTAATTCTATACAAAGTGTAGATGATTTCCGTGATGATGGTGATTGTGAGAACAACCATGGTGTCCTCCATTTGGATCTTTATGTAGGATATTCAAGATAAAGAAGTTGCAAATCAAGAATACTAGTAATTAGCATATACATGGGTTCTTAAACTTTATCTTTCTTAATTATTCTATGAGTTGCCTCAATGAAAAGTTCAATTGTCACAAAATAAAGGAAAGCAATATTGAATAAAGCTCCTAGAGTTTGGGATTTAGCCCATCCAAATGTAAGAAAAACTGGGCTTTTTCTTATCACTTAACAAAACTGCTAGTATAGATATCACATAGGCGAGTACATCTGAGAATAGATGGAAGGCGTCTGACCAAATGGCAATAGAATGTGCTAGATACCCTCCGATAAACTCCACTACCATGAAGAGAAGTGATAGGACTGTAATTTTGATAAGTTTAGAAGCTACTTCTTAATTCTCTT
>Ga0194117_10002686_pt1 | contig 18633 bp, 4 predicted proteins | sample TA2MahsurfametaG_FD_160579 | JGI IMG/M metagenome (GOLD analysis project Ga0194117, IMG submission 160579) | Freshwater microbial communities from Lake Tanganyika, Tanzania - TA2015009 Mahale N1 surface | ecosystem: Environmental > Aquatic > Freshwater > Lake | place: Tanzania: Lake Tanganyika...
TTTTCCTTATTCTCCTCTTGACTTTGAGGCAATCCTGTCAACATCTTGTCATATTCACTATTGAGCCTAAGAAAATCTATATCTGTAAAATCTTTTTTACAAGGGACTCTATTAGGTTTGCTTTACTAGGTAGCTTAAGTTTTAATTTTGGTTTTTTCTTTAGAATTATAAAAAAATTTATCTAGATCCTGTTCAGTCATAAGATTCTGATGTAGAGGTGGATTTTGTAGGTGGGTGGTTTTCATTTTATTAAGGTTAGTTGAATTTTGCTTCCAGGATTGATTGAGATTGATCTACTTGAGAGTGTTCATGAGTTGGGTGATGATTAAGTGTTCCTTATGCTGGCGATGGGATGTGTTTATTTGCTTCATAACGATATTATTAATAATAAGATAGATAAATAAGGTTAAACAAATCTTAAAATATATCATACCTCTGTGAAAATATTGAGATTATTAATCTTTTGAATAGGCAAAAAGCTTAAAAGATAATTCCATTGTTTATCTGTTAGATTTTGTTAGTTTAACAGAATCTTATTAATAACAAACTCTTTCACTCCAATAAAGATATATATCACTGGATATATACGAAATCAAAGCTTTGGGATAATAAAAATTAGCATTTCATTTTCAACGTTTATAACTCAGAAAATCATTAGACTATATGTTAACCAGATTTACGATCTTCGTCATCACTAATCAATCTACGAGTTTATAATTTACTGTGGCTCTTCCCTTTTTGAAGATACAGCCCAAGACTGGTAACAAAGAGAATAACTCCGTAAATAACTGTTACTATGATTGCAGAGTTTATCAATTCTTAGGTGATTTAAAAATTGAAGTACTATGAATTCCCTGCCATTGAGATGCTGAGAAATATCTGATTTATTATTTTGCTACGAAGAAAATGATGGCATAGACTGAGATGATTTGAAAAATTCTTAAGTAAGCCATTTGAATATTATAAATTTTATGAGAGGAAAAAATATTTTATCATCTTGTTTTTGGTATTCTCGTTTCTAAAATAAAGAGATATGAAGAGATAAAAGTATATTAAATGTTTGAAGAATATGTCAATTCAAATTATCATAAAGTTTAACTCCCAAACTTTATTTTACTTAAAATTTAACTTTTCTTATCGAAAGACTTTCTATTGATTATTGCCAATTATGATAAATCAATCTTTTTGCTATCTTTTAGCCTTTTCCCATCGATTCATTGTGAAATATACAAAAAAAATTAGTTAATTTATGCAATTCTAATAAAGTTACTCAGTATCTCAAACAAAATTTTTTAAAAAATTATTGATCATGCTATCAGGTGATACGATCCAAAAGTTTTTATAACTGATTTATTACCAAAATGACACCACATTCTTTTTGTTATTAATTGAATACTGGACATAGTAGATACGTCTACATATATTCTTTTACAAAAATCATGCTAAAATGATGTTTGAAATAGTTGTGACACAGGATACATAATCAAAGTTATCTTATTGGTCATAGTCAAGAAAACAAAGTAAAAAAGATAAAGTTTTAAATGATATTTTTTCTATAATTTAGGAAAATGTAGATTGACAGTTTTAAAAATCGTTAAACAGTTACTTCGTAGCTAAAGTATGAACATAAAGCAGGAATAAACTAATGAAGGATTTATATCGTTATTTTTTGCTGGTAATTCTTGCTGTTTTAAAGGTTTAATCAAATTGGGTTTATAATATAAAAACAAGTTAAAAATAATGTAAAGTAAAAACGCTGATTTCACAAACCTTGATTTATTCTCTTGCCAAGATCTTGATAACTATGGCAGTTTCAGCCCAGATTTTAACAAGCCTATGCTGGCTACAGGTGTCCCTAATTTTGGGAATACTAATCTCAACGAATGCTAGGAGTTTTTCTATCAAAAATCAACTCAAGACCTTGTCGGTTCTTTCTAAATTAGCTTTTAAAAGGACTTCATGAAGGAACACGAGGCTATGTTTAAAAAGGAATTAAAGAATTACATGGAATCTTTTAGTATCTACTCAAATAAAATTGGGGGACTTGAATAAATTTAAAAAGATGTTCTCTCTAAAGCTGAAGAATAAAATATCTCCTGCATTGAGTTCATCTCAGCTAATAGACTCCCTATTTCTTATGAATAGACTCAAAACTTTGTCAGAAAATTCAATACTTATGATAAGCTCTCTGAATTTTTAAATATTGTGGTTTCATCATGCCCTAAAGCTATATCATTATAGCTTATTCTGATTGCAAAACAACTTCTTGAAAAATACTAGAGTGTTAAAATCTAACTCCCCAATCAAACTGAACTTTTAAAATACGCTTAAGAAGTAGCTCAAGCCCCTTAGTTTGTTGAAATCATCAATTTAAAAGGGATTAGCTTCAACAAATGCAAGGAGGCATCTAACTTGATCTAAGCTTCAAAACATTTTATGGAGATCTACTGTGCTACTGTAATGTTGGTGATTGGACAATACTTCTAAAATCCTTACTTTACTGACGAAATGGGTTGTCTTAAGAGATAACTCCCTTTCTCGTAATTAGAGGAAGAATAATAAGAAGTCTAACTGCAATCAACTCCTTCTAAGAAGAGAAATACTAATTTGAATTCTGAAGAGAATTTGAATGAATGATTTGTTTGTCACTATTTACTATATTTTAGTAATTAAACTATCGTTTTTATTTTTAAAATTAAAGTTCACAAATCAAGTTTTCTCTCGATTCTCAAAGAAGGAAACTTTTAACCTCGGGTCTAAAAATTTGTAGGTATACTTTATATTTGGAAATTGAGATTGGGTTGATCTAGAGTTATTTACCTCATTTTTATTTGACAATTTCTCAAGACTTATGTTCGATTATTGATTTCCTCTTCTAAAATTTTTTTAAACTAGGCCTCATTCAATCTAGCTGAGGTATTCGTTATACGATTTTCTCTTAACATGTGAAATCTTTCTCTATGTCTCTTCAAGTTTTCTACTTTGATATCTTTTTTTTCATCTTCTTAAGTCGTAGTTACAATTTTTCTAAGGAGATCTATTGGATTGTCTTTTTTAAGTTTAGATTTGTCATATTTAAAGCTATGGATTTCTAGACTTTGGCTTTTATTGTGGTTGTTCCTATTTGAAATTTCGAGCTTCAGTAACCTTTAATGAAGTTGGTTAAAATAATTGGGTTTGGTGAATAAGTTGGAAGCACCTGAAGTCTTTTGGAATTAACTTTATGTTTTTCTTTCGGCTATAGTCGTTGTATTTATTCTTAGTCTTTACTATTTAGGTATTTATTCACAAAACTCAGTCTAAATAGGGATTTTATTTTGTGTTGGCTTTGAAGGAGATATAATGGAAACCATTTTTTAAACTTTCTTAGGTTTTATTCTGATATCTTTAACAGGTATTACTTTCTAACTTTATATTTTCTTGCGAATTATAGTCACTCCTATACTTTACTAATCCTTAGTGATAGAAAATGGGGGAGCACTCTTTTCAGTCCGATTCTTTTTTTTTTATTTCGAATGGCTAAGAATGAGATAGTTGTGTTGTTTCAATACTTTTTTCTTGATTTTAAGTTTTGAACTTTTTCTATTTTATTTTGATTGAATAACTTTTTATTTTCTCTCTACTGCTGTAAGTTAGTCTTCAGATGGATTAGACTCAGACTAACAATGTTGGTTATTTTGTCGATTCCATTGTTAGAAAATATGCTATTTATCTTTAACTTATTTCTAAATTTGTTGTGTCTCTTTTCTTTTTAATAAATAAAACTATAAACTTTAAACTGTTTTCGCACCAATTTCTAATAAATGGTCTATTTTCCAACGATTTTTCTTACCGACTTAATTTTCATAGCCAAAGAAAGAGGTCTCAAAGGTAAAGATTTAGATTTTATTTAGTCTCCTAAATAGTTTTATTCTTGCAGTTCTCTATTTATCTGTAGTCAAACTGAAAGTACAGTCTTTTAATGAAAAATAGCTACTTAAAGTTGAGAAAAGAAAAGGAAAAACTCTGAAAGGATATGTTTGTTAACCATTACAAGCAAAGATAAAAGAATTGTATTTTTTTGAATGACCATGAAAATCTATGACAAAGTCTATGTTTTATAAAGATTATAGATACTTCTGAATTCCAAAGATCTAGGGATGCATCCATCGATCAGGTTAGTTCCATTGCCTATTGAGATCAAAACCTGCGAGGTTAGTCCTAAAATTTCCATAAATAACGCCATCAGGATTAATCATGGGTATCACAATTAGTTAATATTGTTTGAGTAGTTTCTCTTTTTCAATAATATATCTTAAAAATCCTTACAAAACAAAGGAACCAACAGTTTCTCCAGGATGTTGCCTGCCCATAACCAAAATCTTTTTGCCCCCCTCTACATAATCTTGATGCCGAATTTTTAAGGCTGGTATAGCATTATTAGAGATAGAATAACATATTATATATCTGTCAATAAGGCTAAATATTTTATCTTTTACATATCTTTAGGTGCTATTGAGTTCAGCTAAGTGAGAAGATTTATCATTTTGGTATATGTGTATGGATAATTGAGTGCAATGTAATAAGTGTCATTTTAGCAAGGAAAGTCTACTGTGAAAGAAAGAGTAAAGTGATGCTTATTAGACAAAGAACTTGATATATTTTATCTGTTTACATAGCTTTTTTGATAATTTATATTCGTACCTAGGCTATGCCAACCTCTAGCTTGTTCTAGTGTACTTAATCCAATAGGTCGAACTCCATCTTCAAAAAGTTAGTGCTTTTTTATCAGATTGACGATGTTGAACCTTACACTTTTTCGATGTTAGTTTTTATACGAAAAGAAAAACCATTTATTGTAGCCTCGTGTATTTGTATCATTTTGTAGAATGAGATCGTACTAAGGAACTTTACTGTCTTTGCATTCGTATGCATAAAGAAGATTACCACTTTCAAACTTCGAGTCGAAAAGATTGGGTTGTTATTTAAATGAATGTGGTGGTTGGTAATCAGCTGGACTGTAATCTGTGGTATGATTCAACGAAAAAATATAACCTGATTCAAAGTTTTATTACTACTGAACTCTGCAGGATATTAAAATTTGCAATAAACAAGTCGATATAGTTAATTGTTCTCGTATTTCTATTTCAGTGAAAGATATCGACATTTTCTTTACTGCTAAAATGAAAAAGGAGTCAACTCTTACTATTCTTTATCACCCTACTTGTCAATCGCTTAGATGTATTTGCTATTTAACATGGGATGTACTAGATTTGAGGGGAAATTATGAGTGTCCGGGGAAGGAAATCTTTTGGTCGGCTCTGATAGATGATATCGTTGGCTACTAGTTTCTAATGTTCTGCAGTTTGTAGAGGAGCTTATGGGAGAGACTACACTATTTTTAACTGTGGTTTGTAAAACCCCTCTTATTCGCTACTGTCAAGGTCCTCTTCTGATTTCATAAGATTATCAGTATGTGCACTTTATAATCGAGTTATGAGAGGAAATTAAATGAGTTCGATTTTATAGTTTTTCTGTTGATAAAATTATTGATAAAATATATTAACAAGAGTCTCCCTAAACTTTTTTATTAACCAAAGAAAATTGCGAGGTATTAATGATTGTGTTTATTTTTACAAAAAAATAATATAAAATAGAAGTGTCCACTTTAGTATTTCTACCATCTCTATCAACTACCACAAATAAACAGCTTCATACCATTTCACTTACGTAAATGAAACTGTACCTCTCTTCTTACGAAGTTGACTCTTTTGAAATTAATACTTGAAGTATAATATCTTTATATTATATATAAACATTACTATGTCAGATTACTAATCATCGGAGGGATAATCTCTTTCAGAGCAAAACAACCGCACAGCAGAAAAACAACCTTTTCATTACGACTATTACCTCTCCGTATAACTGCTAATACACAGAATTCGCTGGACATCTTAGACGAATGGAGGGCCTCTGTCATCGAAACTAACCTTATCGCCAATACAGAACAACGTACTTTCGCATATCTGGAAAAAGAAATTACTGCAGTAAGCAGAATATAGAAATTCAGAACTGCGGACGTTATTCGAACCAAATCTTTTATACATATGTTTAAGCGAGCTTTTGTTGAGCTATCACAGTAGTTTAACAAACTCTTTGATACGAAGGCCTACCTTGCCAATAAATAGTAAACGATCAATCTTCGAGTTAAGGAGAGTAGTTTACTGTAAGAGAGATTAAACAAGTTGTTGACCTATCTCGAGATAGTGATGGACCAAGGTCTTAGTCAATATTATACTACCAAAGACGAAGAGAAATCATTTTAGGATAGTGTTTTTGAAATTTTGGAGAAACTTTATACTTATATTAGCAGTCCAAAGTTGCAATGGGATATTAATGGTGCAGAGTACTAGCTGACGAGTCTTGCCTCTACACATCCCATTTCACTGGGAGGAAACCAAACCTACTACAAAAATATAATGAGAAATATGCTAAAAAGAAATTGGCAACTCAAGTAAGTTTATGATAAACTACTGCCTTAGTTACATAAAGAAAAAATCGAAAACTTCCAAAAAAGTGATTTTCTGGTTCGAATGATAAGCGAAGTCATGAGCCTTGAAACTGCTGAAAGATTAACTGAAAAATAGAAGCGTGAGTTTATCGACTGTATGAAGGGTCTTTACTTTTTGGAGATCGATCTAAGGAAAAGTAGTTTGTTCTATGAATATTTATTCCAAAGTTTCCATTTGGAAGTGCTGGCTAGCCACAGAATGTTCAAAGACTACGAAGAATTGTAATAACTCTACATTAACCTGCTTAAAAGTTGTAAACATGATACTAGTTTGATCGATCTAGTTTACACCTTATAAATGGAGAGGCTACGTTTTGATAAGAGGAGGAGAGTTCCTTAAATTGAAAACTAAGTTTTGGATGTTGTATTCAACTATATAGCTGTGGTCAAGCATATACTTGAAGAACACAAGGTTTTTGATGATATAGCTCCCATTCCCCTGGAAAAAGGATATGCGAGTAGTAGGTATCTGTTAGAGAACAAGACTCTAAATGGTTTGATAGGGTTACTTATGGCTATTCAGGAGAATAGTAAAGATGCTTTTTCTTTGGGAGATATTTTAGTGCATAAAATTTACTTGAAAATGAGCGAAATCATCAAATAAATCTACCTGAGCTATCAACATTCCAATTGGCTGTTTCCTACTGACATCTTACTCTACATTCCTCTCAGATACTTTATGTAAACTTCAGATGACATCAAAAGTGATGTTAAAAAAACACTTTTCATGATGGTGGAGGCTATAAATGAAGATCTTATGCCTCATAAGATATCTTATATTGACGGCAAAATAGTAAGAGAGAAGGTGAGGAGATCAGAATATTTGCAGGTGATTCTTTACTTTTTATAAGAGTGTAGTAATCAAGAGGAATACATCAATCTACCTGAAACAATACCTACAAATTTATAAACCAGCATTCTCTATATTAAATCTTTGTAGATGAAATTGAACTAAAAGGAGCCTACTCCTGACCAAAAACCCTACGTGATAAATATGCTAAAAAATTGTGAGAAGTACAAGCTAACCATCAATTTTAGATGGTATAATACAATTGAATCTATAGATGATAGAGAAATTTAGTTTAATATTGAGAAGGGGATGACTGAAGATTGGATGCGTGAAATCTACAGAAGCACTATTAATTTGAGATAATCAAAACAGATAAGAAGCCATTTTGATAAATACTTGAAAAATAGCAAAGATGACAAAGATAATAAAGAAAAAGGTCTTACAATTCTCGAATTAGCAAGTATCTTCAAATATTGTCATGAAGTAGATCTGGGAAGTTAGATCCCCTAAAAAAGTATCAAAGAAGAGGATCTATTCTTGTTATTGTAGGAAATTAAGATGCTAATGTCCATTCACTTCGATATCTTCAATTTAAATCGTGATGAAGAGGCAATTTTAAACTACATACATGTATGTTTGGGATTGTATAACAGTTGCTACAAGTAGACCCCTTACAACTAGGCTTACATGTTGATTATGTAAAAAATTATGAAACCATATCTTGGACAGCCAAATAGTTCTCTTCAAACATTTAAGTCTAAGTATCCTGGCTTTTTTGAAAAATGGCTGTACTCATTTCAAATTGGATCCATTTTCTAAGAACTAAGGAATTACATAGAGTTCAAAGGTGAAGATTAGACTTGCAGGCAAGATATCATCAACAAAATCAGAATGATAGCTTAGTTTATTGATAACAAAGAAAATATAACTACAAGCATCAATTTAGCCTCACTAACTGAACTGATAGTTCTATTTGCGACATCTATTAGTAGACAAGCACATCCTCAAGTCTACATCTAATCTGTTTAGTTGTTTTGTCTCTTCTTAAATACATTCACGTAAGTAAAAAAATAGGCTTCAATCGATTTTATGATAGATGCAAGTTTACTTTCTGATTCGAATGTTGTGAAAGAGATGTTAGCTTACATAAAATCATCAACTAGACCTTACAAACGTTAGGATGTTTCCATACTTAAAAGCTTGATTGAAAATTTAGTCAATTATATGGACAAAGTGGGTTTTAAAACAACCAATTAAATTCTTAGTGCCTATGTAAGTAAAGGTTATAATCAACCTCTTGATCAAATTTTGGAGAGTTTGTTTGCAGTTGATGAAAAAAGCTGTAGTCTTTTAATCAATGTTTTTCGGCTAATAATATTGATAAAAAAAAGGCAACAGACGACAAAATAGGAATAAATCTCATAATGTTTGCTTAAGTTGGCAAAAATATAAGAATCATTGCAAGAAATTGGCAAAAATGACATCTCTTTTGAAGACAATTTCAAATTTTTGTAACTTGTGTTTATTGATGATGTTGTAAATCAACTGAGCAAAGCAGAAGTAGACAAAGATAAGGAATTCAACACTATAGCAAGATAAATACTACATAGTCTCATTAAAAATTATGGTAAAAACGATGATCTGATTTACTTTGCAGAGAAGTTAGATTATTTGGACCTCATTTTAACAGAAAATAAAGGAATATCAAATGTTAGATAGTAGGCTCTGCTTATCGATTTGATGGTTGAGAATAGATACAAGGGAAATCCTACATAATTGATAAAGAAAATAGTACGAGAAAGCAATAAGTTATGCTAAATTTCAGATAAAGTGATTGGGATACTGACAAAGTAGAAGGACAAGATACACTCGCATCATATAAATAAGTTTATTCATGTTAACAATCGTTACCCTCAGGAGAAGATCTAACAGTTTATAATTGAGAATATCGGATGTGAGAGAAATATTGCTGCTGTCAAGATAAAGCAGCAGTATTTGATCAATGACTTGAGGAAGAAGTTAGAAAAAGTACCTAAAAATATCTGTGAAGAACTTCTCTTAAAACCTATCAAAAGCGAGTAAAACTAAAAACTTATAGATTTTGTTAGTGATATCTTCTAAAAACTGCTCTATTTACCTATAAAAAAATTTTAAAATGTAAAGATCAAACAAATCGAGGAAATACATGAATAGAACTAGGATTGGAACACGGAATCCTAAGGAGAAAACTAAGAAGAAGCTAAATAAGAAAAGGACTAAAAAAATAAATCATAAAGAGGTTCCTCGAAAGGGTAGTATAAATCAAATTAGTCATAAGATTTCATTGAAGAGGAAGAACCTATCAATTAACCAAATGGTTCCAATTAGGATTCACAGTAGATGTCAGAGTAAAGTGATTATTAAGAGAGAGCCCAATTTTTAGATATCTTTACAAATGAAGACAGGCGAAAGGATTTGGATCTCTACAATGAGTTTATGATTAAAAGAGAAGAATTAGACATTCTTATTGAGAGTAAATACTAAGAATTAAGTTAAGGATGTGTATTATTGCAAAATCATGAATTCGAATAAAAAATTATGAAACTTAGCTCTCTATTAATCCAGATGTAAAACTCCATCAAAGAAGAAATAATATCCAAAATGCCATAACAACTATATCTTATACTAAGGCAATATGGACTATAGGTTGAAATCTCAGTTTCGGCCATCGCTAAGAAACAAAAAATGTAAAAAATAGTCAAAAAGCCTCCTAAATTCATGGGTCAACTGTTTAGTGATCGTTCTGAAAGTGATGATTCGAACATAATTGAAGATGATAATGAGGAAAACGATGATATATATGTGGACTAAGGTGGTGAAGGTGATTCATAAATAGATGATGATTATGCTTCTGATGACGATGACGAGTATCCTCAAGAATAGCACAAATAGGTTGTCAATTAGAAACCATCCTCCAAATCAAAAAATAAAAAGTTTGCAGAGGATGGAGAGTATTAGTTACCAGGTTTGATTCCCAGTTACAGTAAGATAGAGTAATAAATAAGTGGTGGGTAGCTCAAAACATAGGAAATAATAAAAATTCTGTAGATATCACTCTATTGGCTATTATATCTTCCCGAGTCGCAGATAAAATCAAAGCACATTACATCTTACTACATGTAGATCCTTTCTTCCAACTTCGGCCAGCTATTTTTCGAATCATTCATGACCATCTTAAGATTTGACTAGAACACCCAAAATCTTGAAAATTTTGCTGCAAAGTTAACTTAAAGCAAAGATGAGAAGATAGAGATTGGATTGCAAGAGATTACTATTTAAACTGCTATCAACAATATTTTATACTTTATCAAGGAATATCAAGATCAAAATAGAGATAATGAGAGCTATAGCAACATTTTATTTAAGGAGAGTGGTTCTTTACTACCGATCGCTGAACAAATGATTACAAAATTAGATCTGCCAATCCAGAATAACTGCATTACTTTGTTGATGATCTACATCTAGACTAATCGTGCTAAGATAAGAAATAGTATTAGTGATTTGGATTTCACTATAGTTGGTACTGAGTTGGCATAAAATAAGACCGAGTATCATTTAAAGTACTCTGAAACGGTAAGAATCATAGAGAAGATATGCATATATGGGAGCAACAATAAGATCTGGTAGATGATCGAAGAAAATATGAATCTAAAAGTGAAATCAATAAGTAAGTTATTCAGCTGTATCAAGGGCTATGGGCAACACCTTTATAAGAAATTAGAAGATGTTGGACATAAAATTATGAAGACGATCAACAGTGCATAGCTTTAGTTTTAAAAAAACAAACATAAAGATCATGAGATTATGCATAAAATTGAGAATACTCATCATATCATAAGCAAACTAGTGCTATCCTGTAAACAAGAGATTAAGCAGTTCTATTATGTAAACAAATTCACTATCAAAAAACTTATGTAAGATGAAAGTATAGATACTTATGAGTACATTGAGTCAGTGCAGTCAGTTCCCAATAAACTATTGGAAAATAAAGACAGAATATTCAAAAATAAGGAGCTGATGAAATTGGTTTAGGCAATGATTTATTTCATAAAAATGCTCAAAGACCAATTCTACGGTAAAATTGAGGATAAATTGTTTGCTAAACTTATCCACTATCCCAAAATGATAATCGAAGCTGCTTGGTATTACATTTTCATCTTTGCCAAGCATAAAGATTACAAGTGGACAACTCCTTCTTAAATTGAACTCTTCCTCAAACAATATCCCTTTATTGGAGCCTACAAATTCAACAACCTACAATAAGTCTTCAATCTAGTTGTATATTTCCTCAACTTGTAGCCTTTTTGTACCAGCAAATTCAAACAATTTTTCCTACCCATTCTCATGAAAAATCCAAAACTAGCCAGATAAATACCCCTTATGTTTAAAGTTCCAAGAACTGGAGACGAATAAGACTATGATACTCAAAGTATAGTTGTTACCAGAAAATGTTCATTTGATATGGCTTTTTATCAAGTTACAGGTCAAGCCATTCAGGTTGAATTTTATGGTGAAGAAGGTAGTGATCATGGAGGATTGATAAGATAACTCATGATAGGATGGAAAGGTCGAGGAGTTGGTGAGTAAGCTTTCTTTATAGGCAAGATACTTGGTATTTCATTTAAACAAAGTGTTCCATATGGAGGAAACCTCGATATTGGAATGTTCGTTGCAATCACAAACTATAATGTTACAATCGACTTTTTCTAAGAAGCAGATCCTTAGATCTACAAAAGTTTGAAATACATTAGAGACAATGATCCTGAGCCACTCTATCTTCGCTTTGTTGTCTAACAAAACATAAATGGCAAACTAGTTGAATTTGAGTTAGTAGAAGGAGGTCGCAAGATTGATCTTGTTTAGGCCAACAAGCATAAGTATTTATAGGAATATGCTAAAAAGTACTACTACTTGGGTCGTGAAAAATAATTGAAATAACTAAAACATGGGTTCAATACTGTGGTTTATCCTGAATACGCAGAAATATTTACTCCAATATAGATGTTAAGACAAATAAGAGGATAAGAAGTAGTCGATGGTAATTTTGCATTTATTTAGTCAAAATGTTGATAAGCAAAGCCAAATACTAAGGCTACTCTTCCGATTCAAACATTATAAAATGGTTTTGGAGCATAGTTGAAACATTCGATCAATAAAAAATGAATAGCTTCATCCAATTTGTAACGGGATCACCAAAAATAACTGTTTATAATAGCAACTTTTCAATCACAATTTAGAAAGTGTATGATATTGAGTGTCTTCCTGTTGCACATACATGGTATTTTAGTTTTAATTTAGTTTCAATACCATCGATCTCCCAGAATACTCCACCAAAGAAATTCTTTAGAAGAAGTTACTAACTGCGATTCTTTAGGGAAATTATAGTTTCGGAATACTCTGATTAATATATAAAGCTCACTAATGTATACACTGCTATAAAGTTAAGACGTTTATAATATTGATTTTGAATGTAGTCAACAGGTGGTCTCAGGGTGTTCGATGGTTTATTTGTAGGTGATGAACACACAGCTAGAGTAAGTCTTTTATTAAATCAGGATGAATAGTTTATATTACTCAATCAAATTACACTTGTCATCAATCTGTCCAATCTCGAGATACGAAATTATTACTAGCACTACAATATTAGATATATCAACTTGAGTTGGAAGGAATTTACATAATAATCAAATATCTTTGGAGGGTTGTATGCTAAAATTAATGAGAATTTGGAAAGGGAAGAATCAGTATTGATACATGGAGTGGGTAATTTAGACGAACCTGTAACTCTTACCGCAATTTTTATCATGAATAAGTAACTGTGATCTTACAGAAGTTAGGTTTCAATGGTCACTCTATAAAACCCTTTAGTATCTACAGGCGAAAATTGTCCGTTTGACTTTTAGTGCCGTTTCATTCAATCTCTTTAAAATTTACTAACTAAAGCTACTTAATAGTGAAACTAGATTGAGTTACAACTGGGAAATCCGTCCTGAAAATCAAAGATAGCTAGTGTTAAGAAATACTTATCTAAACTCTTGTAAGGGTCATAAAAATAATAAGTATCTAGATATTAGTTCTAAAAAAAACAAAAATACGGAAAGAAGAGTGATTTGGAATATAAAACAAGTATCTAACCATTCAGAAAGAACTTCTCATCGTGGCTAAACCGAAAAAACAGAAGAAGATAGCCTAAGAAATAGAGTAATTTTAAGTGTGAAAAAAATAATAGCCTAGTCAGTGAACAAGGAAAATAAAAGGAGCATAAATACAGATAACAAAGGACTTAACAAAAATGGAGAGAAGTTAAAACTAAACAAGCTAGCTACATAAGAATAATCTTCACAACCTATGAAAAAGTATAAGAGTTTCTATAGTTTAGCCAGTCTGCCATCTTTGGAAAAATAATAAACTCCGATGACATAACAAAGCTAAAAATCCTAGATTAATCAAAAATTAGAAAAAAGTACGAGCTAATATAGTTTGAATGATCGAATCAAAACCTAGAAAAGCTAAAAGTACACTGAAAAAAAAAACAAGGTTTTTACTAACAAAATATCTTTGATAAGAACAGAAAACACTGACTATGCAAACTTAAATGAAGAAAAAATTCTCTCTTCCAATAGCTCAGAGATGATCAGTCGTGAGGGCAGTTTTGTATTGAAAAAATAAAAGTAAAATCTATCATCAGTATCAAAGTTATCACTACGCAAACCTACACCTCGAAAAAAATACTAAATATCTCTACATAAATGATATTGTATTCAAAAAATAACCATCATTTCTTTTTAGATTACCTTGATCTCTTGTTTTTTTAGGCTTCAATTGCTTCCTGTATTTTTGAACTTGGCTTGAGAAGACCGATGTTGTCTTTTTCACTTTCCTCAACTAAACTTTTGATTGTTTTGATATCCTCATCAATTTTATCCCTACTACAAAGTTATAATTTACTCATCGGAATAAGAAAATAGCGAGCACCGCACAAAACTGAAGTCATTTTGCTTACTTTTACTAAAGCATAGATTCCATGTTAGTTTATATCAGGGTCTATGATATTTTCAATAACTATATGCTTTTAGGTAATCTATTCCATTATTTTGTATTTTTTCAATTTGTTTATCTACAGTTATTATTTTATTTATCTTATTCTCTGCATCGAAGCTGGATTTTCCGTATCTTACTCAATTTAGTGCTATGATGGCTCTTAGATGGGAGCCATTTGATGCGACATCTATAGATCCAAAGCTAATCTTTCTTACTATTACAATATTTTTTTGTATTCTTCCAGCATTTTGGCAATTTGTTTGTCCTCTTCAGTCAACAAAGTGCCTGTTGATAACATCTTCAAATAATCAGAGTCTATTTTTAACTCTTGAAAATGACTTTTAATATAATCTACTGTCAAAATTTGTTATTAATTTTCTTAGTTTTATGTTAATCGTGCAGATTTGCGTATAGTTACTTTCTTTTTAGCACTAGCTTTTGGAGAGTTCTTACGAATTTGTAATTCTTTATTTGGTCTATATTACTACTCTATGTGATTATTTTTCTTTTTGGATCGACTTCGTTGATTTTTTATTTATTTTGATTGGCTTTTTTATTTGTTAGATTTTTAGAGCAAACGGAGACTCACTTTTCTTGTTTTGAGAACTTAATTGCCGTTTTTATCTTCAACTGTTACAAAGGTTTCAGCATAACCAAGTTTTTCTTACTTCTCAGGTGTTTTTTATTTTTTCACCATAACTCTCTTTTTTGTTTATTTTCCTTTCTTAACCTTTTGAAGTGATCCTGTGATATACTTTGTTTCTTTCTAATTTTAATGATTTACTTCAGCTCTTTAAAGATTGCCTGGGTTTCTTGGGATAGGCATTTCAGTTCTAGGTTCCTTTATCCTTTTGTTATTCGATTTCATTATTGATCTTGGTCCTTGCTGAACACTTCTATCATGAACACTTGCATCATGGACTTCTACTGAGTACTTTTATTAAATTTCGCGTTATTATTAGTGTTTTTCTCGTTTTCTGGGACTATTTTTGAAATTGTAACAGTCAGTAATAGTAAACTTCTCATTTTTTCTCGGCCAAAACCTCTATTTGTATTTTTAGTAAACCTATTTATTCTAATTGACATAGTGAGAAAGTGCGGAAACAAGATATTTATGGAATAATTTTCTATCTTCGCCAATAGGGGAATTCAGAACAAACAAATCAATAAACATTATAGTGTACTACCCATTTTCTAGAATTTGCTGACCTATTTGATCTATGGGTTTGAGAGTAATGAGATTTATATGTGTTTCAAGTAAATGTTATAGTTGGAGGAAGTTATATTCGTCTCTTTACTGACTCTTATTCGTGTGAATATTTTTAAGTTATTTTATGACATTTTATTGTGAGTTCATTGGATTATTTTCCTTTTAAGAATTGTTGTTATCATATTCTTCAATAGTTTGAACTTCATAAGGCTTGCTTTAGTTTTGTTTTTCATTAAAAGATATTGCACTAATACTTTAGAATTAAATTTAGGGAAATGGTTGATTTTTGGAATTGTTCTAAAATTAGTCTACTGGAACTTAGGAAGATAGTTCATCTTTTATTTAGTGATATTCAACTAATTCTTCTTTCTTTTATTATTTCTACTTGTTTGATTTATTTGAGGAGTGATTGTTATTTTCAAACTCTATTTTTTATTATTGTATAGACTTAATTTAACTGTTTTTCTAAGGCTTTTGAGATTTAAAAGATGAATCTTTGAAAATTCTATCATCATGATAATTATGTATTGATTATTATTCATTCTTATCTTTTTAAATATTGTAATGTTAAACTTCAATTTTCATTACTAATTCAATCTCTCTCTTATCTTATTCACTTTTCTCTGTTTTACTCAATTATAATTTATGTATTTTGGGACTTGGAGTTTTGATATCACTTTAGTTTTTTTTCTTAGAGGTAATCGTAAATCCAAATTTAAAGAGGTTGCTGTTATTTTATGGCATTTTCTATTCGTAGAAATGGACTTATTAAATGTCTGACTTTGATGAAGCATGGCTGTTTTATTAGTGTTTTTCCCATTATATTTGTCGTTGATGATAAAATTTATCACTTTTGTGTGACTCTTTCTCTGTGATATATCCTTTGCTTTCGCTTTCGATATCCATAGGTATATCTTTTTTTTAGTCATATTATATTTCTAAACGGATCGGTTCGTTATTCTTAATGTTCTAAAATCTTTAAGGTTTCTTTTAAACTATATCAGATTCTTTATTCTATTATTAGGCTTTTTTTAGTTTTTGGCTTTGCATTTGTTCTTCGAAGGAGGGCCTGAAATTCAAAAGATCAGTCTAGGCTTGTACGTTTATAATAACTACGTCTATTTCTCGATAGACTTGATTATTTTAATTATAGTTTTGCACATTTTTCGTATTCAAATTCTCTGTACCATTGTCCTCTTCTCTATAGTTATTATCCAATGAATCATCCTCATTTCTATGCTCCAGTTGTTAGTTACTATGTGACTGAGCTATTTCAACAGAATGATGGTATTACTTTGCTTACCGTTAATTTTACTAATTTGGCACTATTTACTCTTTGAAAGCATTTGAGCTGATAACGGGAACTTAGTTTGAATTCACTTATCTCTATTCGATGCCTATATTTTGGTTGTTTAATTGCTAAGATTGTGGTTAGTGCGTTGAAATTACCTAAACTTCATTTTATGTTTGATTCGGTTCAGATATCCTGCGTTCTGAGAGGAGAGGATTATGTTAGGAAGTGTTTGTTTATTGTTATTAATGGTCTTGCGACCGGTGGATAGTAGTGGATGGACGGGTTCCATTGGAGTATTGGTCTTGGTCCATTTGATATATATAACTATATTTAAGATTTCTACTAAAGAGATGTACAAAAGAGTTGTGAATAGTTTTTTATACATCTTTCTACCCAAGGAAGAGTATCTTCCCATAATGTAAAGAGTGAATCTAAAATAGACTATACTTTATGTGTTTTCTAATTTTTAAATCGAAATGCCCTATAGTTTTAACATTTTTCTATTTCTTAGTTCTGTATTCACAGAATTTTCTAACTTTATATTTAATTAAATAACTTAATTATAGAGAGAACTGTAATGGAAAGCAACTACTCTGCCATTATCGAGGAAATGACAAATATGATCATAAGACCTCATAGAGATACTTACCTCACCGATAAATTAGGTAAAAACAATTCCAAGCAGGACCCACCCATCTTATAATCAAAACCAAAACACAAAGCGATCTAAATCCAGCAAATTCACATAAATACATATAAGTTGTTAGGAAAGATTTTGCTATTTAGCACAAATCACAAAAAATACAAATTTCTTACTTCTCACAAATCGAAACAGGCGAAAACTTACATAAGGGATAGTAAGGACGTTTGAAGCATAATTTTAGTCAGAGTATGAAAAAATGTGTGATCTATCTGCATGCCAACAGTGGATCGAGAATTTAGGGTAAAATATCATTCATTTAGGCCTTTAACTAGTCAAGTTTGTGCTGCCCTACGGATATAATATGGCCATTTTTGACTATCGAGGCTCAGGAATTAGTGATGGCTAGTACACCTCTATGGGAGTCAACGAGGCCTAAGATTTATAAAAAGTGATGCAACACTTGATTACTTACTAGCATGTAGGAGAATTCTCATTATGGGGGAGATCAATGGGTGCAGTCACTATCCTCTATTACCTGACAAAACAGTACTTTTCAAACTGTAGAAACGGTGTAATAATAAACAGTATTGTTCTTGACAGTCCCTTCTCAAATATGCGTAAGTTGATGTACGAAATCGGGGCAAACAATGTCGGACTACCATAATTTGTATTTTTGCCTTTGGTAAACTCAATAACTGACAAACTAGTTGGCAAAATGGGATTTAATTTGATTGCAGAGTTAGATCTAGTGGCTAGGATTAAAGAAATAATGTAGAAGTATCCATAATTGAGCAGACTTATAGCCAAAATAAACTGTCTGTATTTGACTTCTACTTAGGACAAACTAGTCAATCATTCACATGTAGAAAATCTTCATCGTTAATTTCCTTTTATTAAAAAAGAACTTCATTTTTTTAGTGGACAGCATAATGAAGTGAGACCTGACTCTCTGAAATTCAAATGTGCAGAGTTTTTGTCTCAGAAAAATAGAAAATCAGTGAATGAGCATGAAAAAGAAAAAATCGTTAACGCTCCAGCTCCTTATTTGAAAATTGGTATGAGAAGA
>Ga0194117_10002687_pt1 | contig 18628 bp, 16 predicted proteins | sample TA2MahsurfametaG_FD_160579 | JGI IMG/M metagenome (GOLD analysis project Ga0194117, IMG submission 160579) | Freshwater microbial communities from Lake Tanganyika, Tanzania - TA2015009 Mahale N1 surface | ecosystem: Environmental > Aquatic > Freshwater > Lake | place: Tanzania: Lake Tanganyika...
AAACGATTTGAAAATTTACTATTTGATCATTTATTACTTCAATTCCTTCACTCATTAATAATTCCTCCATTTCAGTAGGGTAATCAAAGTGCATTTTTCCAGTCAATAAACCCTGTCTATTTACAACGCGGTGGGCAGGGATTTCTTTGTAAATATGAGAAGCGTTCATTGCCCAACCAACCATTCTAGAGGATCTCTTTGTACCTAGGTAGTTTGCAATGGCACTATAGTTAGTTACTCTGCCTTTCGGAATTTGTTTTACTACTTCATAAACTAGGGCAAAGAAATCTTTGTTTTTATCCGAAATTTTCATCACGCTACAAATGTATGAAAGGAATTTACACGATTATATTATTAGTTGTTTCGAATTTTTTACGACACTCACTTGGTATGGTCATTTAAAATTTGATTGGGATAAAAAATGGTCAAGCATGGGTGGGTTGTCACTCGGGTTCGTAAGTTGGGGATTAGCTTTTTTAGAATATTGTGTGTAAGTACCAGCAAATAGGATTGGTTATAAAGTTTTTGGCGGACCATTTTCTTTAATGGAATTAAAAGTGATTCAAGAGGTTATTACGTTATTGGTGCTTTTGATATTTCGTTTATATTCTTTTTAAATCTGAAGAAATTAAATGGAACCATTTTGCAGAACTAGCCTGTCTTGTGGGCGCGGTTGATTTTATTTTTTAAAAATAAAAAAGGCGGATAATTCCGCCTTTATATAAAGTTTAAATAAGTTTATTTCCCTTTGTCTTGATTCATGCACATCTCTCTTTCTTCAGGAGTACATTTCAACGAATCACACATTTTAGCACATTCTTCTTTTGACATGTTTGCGCATTTTGACATATCACATTTTTTACCTGAATCATTAGTAAGATACATTTTCGAAGTTGTGCAACACGCTTTGTCCTTTCCAAGGGACATTTCTTTATTCGTTGAACAATTGCTAAGTCCAGATTTATTGTCATTTCCATGACCGTCCCCAAGAATTGGTGCAATTACCAGACCAACCAAGCATGTCAATTTGATTAATATATTCATGGACGGACCAGATGTATCTTTGAACGGATCACCTACAGTATCACCAGTGACAGCTGCTTTATGAGCATCTGAACCTTTAAAAGTCATCTCACCATTAATCATCACACCGGCTTCAAATGATTTTTTTGCGTTGTCCCAGGCTCCACCTGCATTGTTTTGGAAAATTGCCCAAAGAACACCAGAAACAGCAACTCCAGCCATATACCCACCAAGAACTTCTGCACCCAATTTCATGTCCCCTGAAATAAAACCTGTACCTAAACCGATTAAGAGTGGAGTAATGATAGTCAATGCACCAGGAATCATCATTTCTCTTAAGGCAGCTTTTGTTGAAATTTCTACACACTTACCATATTCAGGTTTTCCAGTCCCTTCCATAATTCCCGGTATTTCACGGAATTGACGACGAACTTCCATAACCATATCCATCGCTGCTTTTCCGACTGATTTCATCGCTAACGCAGAAAAAACAACGGGAATCATTCCTCCAATAAATAATGCTGCGAGCACAGGGGCTTTGAAAATGTTAATTCCGTCAATCCCTGTAAAAGTTACATAGGCAGCAAATAAAGCAAGTGCTGTAAGGGCTGCAGATGCAATAGCAAATCCTTTACCGACCGCAGCTGTTGTGTTTCCAACAGAATCCAATACATCTGTGCGTTGACGCACCTCTTTGGGCAACTCACTCATTTCCGCAACTCCACCGGCATTATCCGCGATTGGTCCGAACGCATCAATTGCTAATTGCATTGCAGTTGTTGCCATCATGGCTGAGGCAGCAATGGCCACACCATAAAACCCAGCAAGCGCATATGAACCCCAAATTGCGGCGGCAAACAAAATTACAGAAGAGAAAGTAGAAATCATACCAGTAGCTAAACCAGCGATGATATTCGTTGCAGCACCAGTGGAAGAATTTTGAACAATATCCAAAACCGGCTTCTTACCAAGTGCAGTGTAATATTCAGTAAAATAAGAAATTAAGTATCCAACTGATAAACCTACTAAGGTTGCATAAAAAACATTCATTCTACTAACATCAAGAATTCCTTCTCCAAAGAAGTTCATTTTTAATGTTTCCGGCAACATCCAAGTCACTAAAAAATACCCAGCTGCGGCAGAAATGAGAATAGATGAAATATTTCCAATATTTAATGCAGTTTGTACCTGGGCTTCCTTTGCGTCATTACTTGAAATTCTTACTAAAAATGTTCCAATTATAGATGCAATAATACCGACACCTGCAATCATAATCGGCAATAAAATAGGACCCATTCCGTTGAAGGCATCTGTGAATTGCTTTCCGTTAGCAATTGACATATCTTGAATGATGTAATTTCCTAAGACCATTGAAGCTAATACTGTGGCTACATAAGACCCAAATAAATCAGCTCCCATTCCAGCAACATCACCTACATTATCCCCAACGTTATCAGCAATTGTAGCAGGGTTCCTTGGATCATCCTCAGGAATTCCAGCTTCAACTTTTCCAACTAAATCAGCACCAACATCAGCAGCTTTAGTGTAAATACCACCACCAACTCTCGCAAACAATGCGATCGATTCAGCACCTAATGAAAATCCTGCTAATGCCTCAAGTACCATGGTCATTTGATTGTAGAAATTACCATCTTCAGTTATCCATCTACTTACAAAAACCATAAAGAACAAACTCAATCCTAAAACCGCCAAGCTTGCAACTCCAAGTCCCATAACAGTTCCTCCACCGAAAGATACATTTAATGCTTTTGGAAGTGAAGTTTTCGCAGCTTCTGTTGTTCTAACATTTGCGTCAGTTGCTATTCGCATTCCGATATTACCTGCAACAGCAGAGAATACTGCACCTACAATAAAAGCCGGCACAATCATCCAATGGGTTGTTGGTACGACTAACGAGATTCCAAATAAGGCAGCGGATGCGATAATTACAAAAACAAAAAGAAGTTTATATTCTGCACTTAAAAAAGCCAATGCCCCTTCTTTAATGCTTCTGGCTATGCCTTGCATTTTTTCGTCACCAGCTGGTTGTGCTTTTACCCAAGCCATTTTAATAAACATAAATACTAAGCCTAGAATGGCTAATCCGATTGGCACAAAAATTAAATTTGATTCCATAATTAATTTGAATATGGTTAATTACAATTAGGGCGCAAAAGTAGTTTTTTCCGCTTACCTGTGCAAATACGAGAATTAAAAAACAAGGTTACGAAACCATTAAAGAAACGGTTGAATTTTATCTAATAGCATACTTAAAGGAATTACACCACTCTCTCTCCAAAGGGTTACGCCGCCTTTAAAGAGCATAAGTGTTGGCACGCTTCTAATTTTAAATTGATCTGTGACGTTTGGGTTTTTGTCAATGTCAATTTTCAAAATTGTGATTTTATCTCCAATTTGTTTCTTTAAATCGTCTAAAATGGGATGAACCATTTTGCATGGTCCGCACCAAGTAGCGTAGAAATCGATGAGTGTAGGAATATCTTTTTTAAGGATGTCGTTGAATTTACTCATACTATAAAATTACTGGATTGATTAGTCAATTTATGTAACATAAGATACAAAAAAAAGCGGACAAAATTGCCCGCTTGACTTTTGAATTTCGTATTTTATTGTTTTGTATAGGTTGCTACGCATTGTCCCTCTCCACCGATTAAAGGGGTAGAATTAACATATGTATAATTAATGGTTATTTGATTCCCCTGGCTATTCATAGTTCCAGACCCAGAAAAATCAATGTTACCGATGGTTATATTAACGGACTGCTGTGGTATGGTAATAGTCGCTCCATTTATTGTTGCATTAGCAGAACCACCTACAAGCATAAACATATTATCAATGACTAACTGATTTGCCGATGTACCAATACTAACTTCAGGTGTTCCAGCCAATGGAAATCCAGTTCCGCAATCACTTGATACGTCCCACGTTACAGTCCAATTGTCTTGTCCAATAACTACGTCGACTACCCGTTGAGCTGTCGCTGTTCCATTTGCATTGGTTGCGCTGTAATTTACTTCGTAGGATCCCGTTGTTGAGGAGTTTACATTATTTTCTGTAACCACATCGACACTTGAGCCATCTTTATTAACTGCTGTTGCTCCAGGGTCATTATACGTTGAACCAACTGAAATAGAAGTGTCCGCCGAACCAATTAAAGTAAGAATAGGTGTATACAAACAACTGCCGTCGTCCTTTTTCGCTTTGCTGTTGTAATTGGTTGCCGTCGGATCTGTACATCCCTTTTTCTTACACGAACTCAATTGAGTTAACGAAAAAAGGGCAATTAAGGTAATTAGTAATGTATTTTTCATTTAGTTTATTTTGCCTCAAATATAAAAAAAAAACGGTTACAAAGCAAGTAACCGTTTTTTCACCTAACGATATGCACTCAGTCCTGAATAACCTGAGATTGAGCCTCAGGTGATCCAAGTGCTTCTTTAATTCTAATTTCTAATTCTTCAGAAAGTTCAGGATTATCTTGGAGCAATGATTTAATGGCGTCTCTACCTTGCCCTAGCCTGGTTTCTCCATATGAGAACCATGACCCACTTTTTTTCAAAATATTCAATTCCACACCGAGGTCGATAATTTCACCAATTTTCGATATTCCCTCTCCATACATTACATCAAATTCAGCTTTTCGAAAAGGGGGAGCAACTTTATTTTTCACGATTTTTACTTTCACACGATTTCCCATGACTTCCTCTCCGTCTTTAATTTGTGCTGCTTTCCGAATGTCCAGTCGCAGTGAAGCGTAAAACTTCAAGGCATTACCTCCTGTTGTTGTTTCAGGATTTCCGAACATTACACCTATCTTATCGCGCAACTGATTTATGAATATACAACAACACCCAGCCTTATTAATGGAGCCGGTAAGTTTTCTCAATGCTTTTGACATCAAACGTGCTTGAAGGCCCATCTGCGAGTCCCCCATCTCTCCCTCGATTTCTGCTTTCGGGGTTAAAGCAGCTACTGAATCAATGACGATCAAATCAATGGCGCCCGATCGAATTAAGTTGTCTGCGATTTCTAGCGCTTGTTCTCCATTATCAGGCTGTGAAATCAATAAATTATCAACATCCACGCCTAATTTTTTTGCATAAAATTGGTCGAAAGCATGCTCAGCATCAATGAAAGCGGCAATTCCTCCTTGTTTTTGAACTTCAGCTATTGCGTGAATTGCCAGCGTTGTTTTACCCGAAGATTCTGGGCCGTAGATTTCAACTACACGCCCTTTTGGGTATCCATTCACTCCTAATGCCATATCTAAAGTGATGGATCCTGTTGGTATTACTTCAACTTTTTCAACAGGGGAGTCTCCTAATTTCATGACGGACCCTTTGCCAAAAGTTTTATCCAACTTTTCCATAGTAAGTTGAAGTGCTTTTAATTTTTCTACATTTAATTCTCTATTTCCCATATCGTTTATAATTTTGAGCCTAGCTCGAGTTAATTAATTTATCCAAAGGTATTTTAATGTAGTCGTAAACTATTTACGTTCTACTTTTGTTTCGTAAATTTCCATGATTTCTTGTGCATGATTTTTTGTGTCAGGCTTTTCAATCACATGAATTAATTTACCTTTTTCATTGAAAAGGAAAGAAGTTCGGTGAATTCCATCGTATACTTTTCCCATAAATTTTTTTGTGCCCCAAACTCCAAAAGCATTTATAAATTCTTTTGCCTCGTCGGATATAAGTGTAAACGGAAGGTCATACTTTGAACTAAATTTAGCGTGCGCACTTACAGAATCCGCACTAATACCTATAACTTCTATACCTCTATTTTTTAGCTGATCTATATCATCTCTTATACTGCATGCTTGGGCAGTACATCCCGGTGTATCGTCTTTAGGATAAAAATATACCACGGTCTTTTTTCCGATGAATGATGTCAACTGAATCTCCATGCCTCCCTGATTTCTACCGCATAAATTTGGTAATTGTGAACCTGTCTCTAATTTTTTCATAATGATTAAATAATAAACTTAATAATGACTAAAAAGTAATCAAATGTAAGAAACATTTTCAATAAAAAAACATAAGTTGAAAAAAAGTTCAAAAAACAATCTTAGAACTAAGATACTTTTTCAATCGTATTATTTAATTTTTGCAGTAAGAATCTTGATAAGTAAAATTAACCAGGCACTAACCATAAATAGTCCACCAATAGGTGTCAATGGTCCCAATAGCGCCGTTGGTAGATTTATTACTTCACTGAAAGTCAGTATATAAATCGAAAAACAAAAAAGTATAGTTCCAACCAGCATCAGTTGATAAAAGACCTTCAACGATAATTCAGTAGGAGACTGAAGTCCTACAATGAGTAGTCCAAGCCCTTGAATTAATTGATACCGAACACCAGTCTCAAATGAGTTTAATTTTGCTGTTGAGACAATTTCTTTTAGACTATGTGCGCCAAATGCACCGCATACAATGCCTGAAAGAATTAATAGAATACCTGTTACAGCTATCGTTTTATTCATTCTTCAAATTTCTTAAAAATTAATTGTTTTACAAATCTTATCTTTGTGGCATGCTACGCAAAGACCGTATCGTTGCCATTGTTTTAATATCAATCGTACTTTGTACAATTCTTTTTTTCTATTGGAAAAGTAATGAGAATAGCACAAAAACTCTGACAAGTGAGAAATCGAATGATTTTGACTATTACCAATTCAAACCTTTTAATTTGACAAAATATGAGATAAATGCTACAATTCTTTTGCCGGACGAAACGGCTGGAATCGGGACAGCATTTACACCCGAAATGACGCATGAGGAAGGAAGTCACCTATGGCAATTGCAGTTGGGTAGAAATTTTATCATTCACATCGAAGATTTAGGAGAGTTAACCGATATTTTTCGAGAGTTTAAGCAGAATTTACAAAAATCATCAGCGTTTACTATTTCTTCTATAGTGGACTCAGATAGCTTGATTGTTTATGGCAGGTCATTGTCAAAGCAATACCAAAAAGAAAACAAGGAAACATTTCATATTTTTGCTGTAAAATACCTGGACGGTCGATGCTATCAGTTTAGAAATAAAGAGGAAGGAAATACCAAAACGGAAATACTTTTTATGCAAAAGTCAATTGAGTCTATCAAATGAGTAAAAAAATAAAGCGCGAAGAAGTTCTCGACATATTGGGGAAAATAACAGATCCTGATCTAAAAAAAGACATTGTCAGTGCAAATTTATTAGAAAATTTAGAGATCGAAGAAAATCTCATTCACTTGTCCATAGTTATTTCCAACCCTGCTCTCCATGCCAGAAAGCGCATGCAGGAGGCGGTTATTTTTAATTTGAAAAGAAAATTTGGTGAACATGTAGATGTGAATTGTCAGGTAGCCGGTATGAATACTGAGCAAAAAGGTGCCAGACGGAAAATCCTACCGGATGTAAAATATGTAATAGCTATTGCCTCTGGAAAAGGAGGTGTTGGAAAATCCACAATCACTGCAAATATTGCAGGTGGCTTGAAAAAAATGGGTTTTTCAGTTGGAATTGTTGACGCGGATATACATGGTCCGTCAATACCAACTATGTTCGATGTTTCGCGAGAGAGACCAACTATGACCGAAGTAAATGGAGAGCAAATGATTAAACCTGTTGATGCGGGTGGAATTAGTATATTATCCATTGGCTTTTTTACGGAACAAGATAACGCTGTTGTTTGGCGTGGACCTATGGCCTCAAAAGCATTGACCCAATTGTTCACCGATGCACATTGGGGAGAATTGGATTTCTTAATGATTGATTTGCCTCCAGGAACAGGAGATATTCACTTGTCTTTGCTGCAAAATGTTCCTTTGGACGGTGTAATCATTGTAAGTACACCTCAAGAAGTTGCCTTGGCAGACGCCAGAAGGGGTATTAATATGTTTCGATTGGAATCGATGAAAGTCCCCATTTTAGGTTTGGTGGAGAATATGGCATGGTTTACACCTGCGGAATTACCAGAAAATAAATATTATATTTTTGGCAGGGATGGAGCCAAAAATTTAGCGGAGGGAATGAATATTCCATTTTTAGGAGCCATACCGCTCGTTCAAAGTATTAGAGAAGCAGGAGACATTGGTCGACCTGCTGTATTTCAGGACAATACACCAACCGCAGAGGCATTTGATAAATTAGTTTGTAACTTAATCGCGTTTTTAAAAATTAAGAATAGTAAATAAATGGAGTTAAATAACACAAGAGAAAAAGTTTTGCTTGCAATGGAACAATTAAGGCCCTTTCTTCATGCCGATGGTGGAGATATGGAACTTGTTGAGCTAACAGCGGACAATATTGTAAAAGTACGTATGTTAGGAGCTTGTGGCGATTGTTCAATGAGCTCCAGCACACTGAAAGCTGGACTAGAGGAAGCATTGCGCTTAGCTGCTCCGGAAATTCGAGCAGTTGAAGCAGTAGACTAAAATGCTTAAAGTAAAGTTATTACTAATTGGTAAAACATCCTATCCGTTTTTAAGAGATGGGGAAAACGAGTACGTTAAGCGTTTGGTTCATTATTGTAATTTCGAATGTTTTTATTTATCCGATATCAAAAATGGCAAATCATATACGAAAGAGGAATTAAAAAAAAAGGAGTCACAACAATTTTTGAATAAAATTGAACGAACAGATTTTGTCGTTTTGTTGGATGAAACAGGGAATCACAAAAGCTCAATCGAATTTGCGCATTGGATATCTGAGAGACTTCAATTTTCTCATCAAACACTTGTTTTTATCATAGGGGGTGCATATGGAGTTAACAAAGAATTGTATGAGAGGGCTCAGCTGAATTTAGCCCTCTCAAAAATGACATTTTCCCACCAGATGGTGCGTATGATATTTCTCGAGCAACTTTATAGGGCTTTTACAATCGAAAAGGGTGAAAAGTATCATCACATTTAGGTCATCAGGATTTAAGTTGAACGTGATCATCCGTTGCGTTTTCACTATTTTCACCCGCTGGAAATTCTATTTTTTTCGGAATTAGCAACAAGAATAGAAAAAATGGAAGTAATGGGGCACGAACTCTCACCAATACACCAAAAAGAACGGAGGTTATTCCTGTGATTACAGCCAAGATGAGAACAAAATAAATAAAGTAAACTGTTGTCTGATCATTTCTTAAAAATGAAACTTTGCTCCAGAAATTTTTGCGTATAAATTGCAGTAATAATACAATAAGAAATACGGATTCAATACCGTTAATGATAAGGCCAGGGGATAATGCTTCCCAGGGTAATGGTCTAAAAACTGCCGAAAAAATAGCCATAGGAGCCATCTTTAAAATTCCCAAATTACTAAAATCTGATTCCCCAATTTGAAATTTCTTGCCGGTATAGCTCTTTGAGTTAAACTCCTGGTATTGCTGTTCAGCTTGTTTTTTGAGTTCATCTCCTTTTTTCCCAATAAAAAGACCAATTGTGAAGATTGATATCGCGACTAAAAGCACACGAGATAGTTGTTGCATGAACGCCCCTTCAAATAAATAACGCGACAGTCGAAGATTATAAGTAAATACGAGAGGTATGATAAAAACTAAGAGCATAAAATCTCGAATCTTGTAGGTGATATAGAAACATAAAATGAGAATGAGTATTCGTTTTAGCCTTTTCTCTTTCTCCTTGTTGAATTGGAAAAATATGGGAATAATTATACAAGTTATTGTATAAATAATGACGTCCTTGCTTATTCCACTGCACCAAAATGCTACACTCGGAATAAAAAGTATCAATATAGAAGAATTTCTTGTGGCAAAGGGACTATTTCTCTTCAGAAAGTCGAAAAGATGAAAACTTGCTATCGAGCTAATTAGGCTGGTAATAACCACTAGGGCAAAAAAACTACCCTGGGTGAAAGGATTAAAAAAAGAATATATCTTGGCGCAGAAATATCCTTCCCTTTCTTTAGCAATCCAGTCTGGCGGGATTCCTGTTACATTGTTATAATAGTTGATGTAGTCTTTGGACCCTTGATATTGAAAAAGTTCGTGAAAATAGTTTTCCGGATTTTGATACAGTAAATTGGTGAGCCTCAGGGAAGCATCCCAGTATGCTACACAATCTCCACCTTGAACGAAAAAAATATAATAAATCGAATAAGTTACAGCAAAAAATAAATGGAAATAAAAATTCCACATGTAGTATTTATAGTATTCTTTTTCTCGATTTAATCCTTTAATGAATTGTAAAATGACGATTGATAGTACTAACCACATTATGGTCATTATAATATCAATCCCGGTGAAAAATTGCAACTTATTAGTCCAATCATTCATAAGAGAGAAATCGGTACTAAATCGTGCAGATTCTAATGGCAAAAAATTGATGAACAAATTCATGTGATTCTCAAAGTTACTTAATTCTTCATTCAAAACTGCTAATTTTGCCAGGTGTGCGGTATAGCAGGATTTATTGATACACAATCATTGAGCACCCTCGAAGATCTCAACAGAATGACTGACGTCCTTGTTCATCGGGGACCAGATGGAAGGGGTGCACAGATGCTTCAATTAAAAGAGGTTAAAGTAGGACTCGGTCACCGCAGACTCTCCATTATCGACCTTACAGAAAGTGGAGCACAGCCAATGTTTTATGCAAAAAATTGGATTTGTTTTAATGGAGAAGTTTACAATTTTTCAGAAATTAAAATCGAACTTCAGGAAAAGGGACATACTTTTAACGGCAATTCGGATACTGAGGTTGTTTTACATGCCTTTGTGGAATGGGGAGAAAAATGCCTAAATAAGTTCATTGGAATGTTTGCATTTCTCATTGTGAATGAAGAGAATGGCAATGTGTTCATAGCTCGGGATAGGGCAGGAGTAAAACCATTGTATTATTATTGGCATAACGGGCTGTTTCTATTTGCATCAGAATTAAAATCATTTCATGAGCACCCACGATTTGAGCGAAAGTTAAATGAGTCTGCCGTGCAGGCATTTGTACAGTACGGATCTGTACCAACACCACACGCAATATTTAAAAATACACACAAACTGTTACCAGGGAGTTATTTGTCATTTAATATTCAAGAGCCATTTTTCAGAACAACGAAGAATCCTCCATCCCCAATAAATTATTGGTCAGTTTATGACGCCTATAATAGGGAGAAAATAACAATGCCATTTGAAGAAGTTTTGTCCAGAACAGAAGAAATTTTGGCGTCTGCATGCCGGTATCGCCTGGTTTCTGATGTTCCCGTTGGTATATTTTTAAGTGGAGGTTACGACAGCGCTTCTGTTGCTGCATTGTTACAAAAAGATTCAATAGAGAAACTAAAAACATTCACCATCTCCGTTCCTGACATCGGCTTGGATGAAGCCCCTTATGCGAAGAGGGTAGCCGAGCATCTAGGTACAGACCATTTGGAAATTGCATGTACGGAGAAAGATGCCATCTCATTAATCTCCCAATTACCTTTTCATTTCGACGAACCTTTTGCTGACAGTAGTGCAATCCCAACCACACTCGTGAGCATTGCAGCTCGCAAACACGTAAATGTTGCCCTCAGTGCTGACGGTGGCGATGAGGTTTTTGCCGGCTACAATCGGTACGATTTTTTATTGCGCTATGGAAATAAATTGAATTCAATTCCCTCGATCTTACGAAAAACCATAGCAGGATCAATGAATATTATTCCCTCAAACTTTATTCCGATACTCCGAAACAGGTATAATTTTCACAACAGGTACGAAAAATTAAAAGGCGTACTGAGGGATCCCTCGCCTAAAACAATTATGTTGAGCCTTTCTCAGCAATTTACCGATAAGCAAGTTCAAGAATTACTAAAGGAAAAGCACGAATTTTTGAGGACAGCTTACGTTTCAGAGAAACTGTCCAAGGATTCCTTTTCATCCCTCTCATATATGATGGCAATCGATTATGAAACGTACTTGGTGGATGATATTTTACAAAAGGTAGACCGATCCACCATGTCAGCAAGTATAGAGGGGAGAGAGCCGTATTTGGACCACAGAGTTATCGAATGGGCGGCTCAATTGCCCGATAATTTTAAATACCGAAACGGCGAAAAAAAGTTTATTCTCAAAGAAATTGTACATAAATATATTCCAAAGTCTCTCATGGATAGACCAAAAATGGGTTTTGCAATACCAATTTCACATTGGCTGAAAAACGAATTGAAGGAGATGGTGTTTTCTTACATTAACGAGAGCAATATTGTGTCGCAAGGTATTTTTAATTGGCATGAAATAAAGCACATTCGCGATGGATTTTACAACGGAAAAATTGAATATGACACCAAGTTGTGGTATATACTAATGTTCCAAATGTGGTACGAACGCTGGATGAAATGAAAATAAACATTACTTTTTTAGACTTAATATTTAAGGAACCTGCAGGTACAAGTAGGGGCGTACTCTCTACCAAACCGAGTTGGTTCATCGAAGTTTCTGACAAAGGAAAGATTGGGCGCGGTGAAATATCCGTAATTCCCGGATTGTCTCCTGAATACAGAGATATACATTCCTTTAATAAAAAATTATCATCCGTTGTGGCGGTATTTGATGCGTTTCCAATTCAAGAATGGATGGTGGATCAAAAAGAATTCCTTTTTTTACCTGCGCTCGAAAAACAAATGCTTGGATTTCCGTCCATACGTCTAGGTTTTGAAATGGCCTATAATTCATGGTTGAGTCAAAACAACCTCTTTTTTCTTTCCTCTCTTGCCTTCCAAAGTATTGATATTCCCATTAATGGCTTAATCTGGATGGGTGATATCCCAACCATGAAGAAACGTATAAAACAGAAGCTGGCAGAAGGGTTCTCTACGTTAAAAATGAAAATTGGTAGTTTAGATTGGAAATCAGAACACCAACTATTAAGCGAGACGCGCGCTCAATTTTCAAAGAACGAATTAAATATTAGAGTAGACGCAAATGGTGCCTTTTCTGAAAAGAATGCCGCGCAAGTGTTACGGGATTTAAGTGAATTAGAAATTCATTCTATTGAACAACCGTTGCAAAAAGGATTGACCAAAGAAACAAGAAAATTACAGGATCTTGGATTAGTGCCGATTGCCTTAGACGAGGAGCTCATTGGAATCGAGGAGGAGCAAGAGATGCTCTCCTTGCTAAGGTATACAAGAGCCTCTTTTATTGTTATTAAACCAAGCTTGCATGGCGGCTTCAGAGGAACTGTGAAATGGATTTCTTGCGCAGAAAAACTGGGAATAGGGTGGTGGATTACATCTGCACTCGAAAGTTCCCTTGGTTTGCAGGCAATTGCAGAATTCACCGCTCTTTATCCTTTGTTCATCCCGCAGGGATTGGGAACAGGATCTATCTATTCAAACAATTTACCTTCTCGTCTTGTTGTTCAAAATGGATTCTTAAAAGCATTAAAGTGACGCTACCAAAAGACAATTGGAATCGGTTAACTGAAAACGAGGAGTATGTGATTTTGAGAGGAGGTACTGAATATCCATTTTCAGGAGAATACGAAAATCACATAGAAAAAGGGCAATATGTATGCCGTCAATGTGAGCACCCCTTATACACAAGTTCAAATAAATTTCATTCAGGTTGTGGGTGGCCAAGTTTTGATGAAGAAATTAAAGGAAATGTTAGGAGAATATTAGATAAAGACGGAAGGCGTATAGAAATACGTTGTGCAAATTGCGATGGTCATCTGGGGCATGTATTTGAAGGTGAAAAGTTCACAGAAAAGAATACAAGGCATTGTGTGAACTCACTTTCCTTAAAATTTATTTCGTTTAACGGGAGTGAAATTTGACATCATCACATTGCTCGTAAACCATATTATGCAACACAAGTTGCGCAGCCAAAGCTAATTGGGAATAATTTTGAGAGTTGTTTCCAAAGCCCCCTGCTGTATTTTGCCACATGGCCTTGATTAAATCTTTTGATCCTTCGGTTGGCTTAATTTTATTGACAACAGCAGCAACATTGCCCGATCCGGCGTGGTACACATGCAAAACAAATAAGCGAAACCATAAATCTTGCTCATTGTAACTTAAGTTATGGTGATCTAAAATCTTTTTTGCCTCGGGAATACAAGTTCTGTTTATAAGTCTGGCGGATCCGTAGGCGCACCTGTCAAAATCTTTTCGTTCATCTACTTCGCTGTTGACTATCAAACCCTGGGAACGTGCCACATCGGGCATGAGTTGAAATGCACCGTATGCCCCTGAAACAGACTTCTTCAATTGCCCTGGACTTTCAATTAATAAAATGGCTTGCGCATACCATGGGTCCACACCGAAACGCTCGAATGCTGCTACTCCTTTTGATAATTGGGGATAAACTTCACTAAACTTATAAAAATCGTTTTTTCCAGAAGTTACAAATATCCTTTCTCCCTCGGGTAAACCCAAATTATTTTTCGCCGCTGTTCGGTACCTTGATTTTTCCTCCTCAGATTTTCTATTCCACTCTTTTAAAGACAGTTTTTCAATGATGTGACGTGATGAGGCTACATTAATTAAAACAGAGTCTGGGCTCAAGGTCATAATTTGTTTCCAAAATTGTGCTTGAGGCAGTATATCCCAACCGTCATCAAATAGTTCTTCGGCATGTAAGATTGTGGAAACCTCACTTTCTCGCGTTACGCTGATTTTTTCCTCGCTCCAATTCATCGGTTGAGCGAACAAAATGAAATAAGAGTGGATTAAAAGTGCTGTCAAAAAATATTTCATAGAATGTGTTTGTTGTCTAAGTTAATGTGAACGATTTTTTTCAAATTAGGTTACGTATTGATTTTAACACATCGAATTGTTGAAATTGTGTAATTTTAAGAATGAGTTACTTGAAACATATTTTGTCTTTGCCACTCATAATATTGGTGAGAATATACCAATTAATTATCTCACCTCTTTTTCCTCCAAGTTGTCGTTACACGCCAACTTGCTCACAATATATGATTGAAGCTCTGAAAACATGGGGACCAATCAAAGGATTATTTTTGGGAATAAAAAGATTCGCTTCGTGTCGACCCGGGGGTGGTCACGGCCATGACCCGGTTCCCGAAAAAAAAACTAAGGTCTAATATTCCACCCTCGTTGTTTGTACAATTGAATAAGATGCGTGAAATCCTCGGCACTTTTTGCGTTCTTTAGAATGGAAAATACTTCTATCTCGTATTTTTCACTCTCTTTTTTGTTTACTCCTTCGATAAACGCAAACCATTTTTTTAACAGATTAACTCCTTGGTTTTTTGATTCAATGAAATCGTCGAATTTCACGGATGAAAAAAAATGTAATTCCTTTCGTGCCCTCGAAAAAAGAACATTCAATCTTTTATCTCCTCCCAACTGATTTATTGGACCAAACCTCATTTCAAAATCTCCCGCATGATTTCTGCCATAACCAAAACTGATGATCAAGATATCAAATTCGTCTCCCTGCACTTGATCGAGTGTTTTAAATACTAATTTATCTTGCTCTTCGAGTTCATCCATTTTGGTCTTAACGATTGAAAAAACCTCCGATTTTATCTGGCTTAACTGCTGCTCAGAAAAAGCAATTACACCAATTTTTGAATCATTACCTAAGAAACTGGGAAGCTTTTTTGATATGGCCTTTGCTTCCAATACATTTATGCCCTGAGCATATAAACCGTTCGAGACGAAATGATGATTCATGCAATTTTGTTTATTCAATTGAACATTGGATATACAACTCAGCGTATTCCGATAAAAATACCTGTTTGAAAATTCAATAAGCACCTTGTCCTCACTCCTGTAATGATGAGTCAAAGATGAATTTTCTAAGTGAAATTTTGCCTGATGAAATATACTGAAGTCATTTTCAGCGCGTGTTTTAAAAAATGACGATGGCTCCATCTGTTGCTCATCCCCCGCAATCATAATTCGCTTCGAGCGTTGCAAAGTTCCTACAGAATGACTAAATGGCATTTGACTCGCTTCATCAATAATCGCAATATCAAATAGACCGGGTTCTGGCGGGAAATAAGTGGATATACGCTGTGGATGCATCATCAGAATAGGTTTTAAAACGAACAACCAATGCCTTGCCTCACTCTCGTAGAGATCGCGAATATGCATGAAATTGCGTTTCTTTCCAAATTCTTTAACCAATAGCATTTTTCCCTTTTTTAAGGCGAGGCGAAAGGCTTTTGTTTCTGGGGACAACTTACTGCCTGTTTTGTTAATGAGTTGGTGATAGGCCAAAAAACTGTCTTGAATGCTTCTAAGAATGTTTTTGGCAGTTTGGTTCCGTTGGTTTCTATTTCCAATTTCATATCGCAGGGCTGCTTTTATCCATTCTTCACGCTTCGTCCTTTGGGTAAATGCGGGTAAACCGGTTATTTTTTTCCAAACTGATTGATATGTAGAATGGATAAACTCTTTGTGAGAGGAGGAGGATACCAAAACTTTAAGAATCGAGGGAGGAATAGCTTGAGCTATAATCAACTGCTTATCGAGGCCTGCTTTGTTTTTTTTCATATTGGTAAGAAACTCAATGAGCACATCGTCTCCTCGAAAACAAAATACCTCTTGAAATATTTTTTTTAAATTTTGAACGGTGATATGTGAAGATTTAAATGCCTCAATTTCTGCGTGACTTAACGATTTAAACCATATCCAATCTTTCGGAGAATGCTGTTCACACAATTGATGAATGGTATACAGTATCATCGTGTTCTCGATTCCTAGTTGTGAAAGTTCGAAATAAAATGTATTCTTTTTCTCTTCAAACTGATAGTATAATTCCAATCCAGTAATTGTTTTGATTGGATCTAGTTCAGGGGTTCGCACCCATTTCCTCCAATGTTTTTTGAACTTTAGTCGTGCAAAAAAACCCTGTTCGTCCCTTAACTCTTTGAGGAAGTTTAATTCTGATGGTGAAGGAATGTGTTTCCAATGTTTTAAATGATTTTGCCAAACAGTCTCCTCTTTTTCAATTTTAAGAGAAAGGGCATTTAGCGTTGAAAGTTTTTTTGATTTTGATGCAATTACTTCACCATATTGTTTGTAATAGCCCGATTGGAGGGCATTGAGAATTAATAGCTTTTTGACCACCTCATCGATGTCATTTATTGATCGAATTTGCTTTATCGTGGAAAGTGATTGTATCAATTCCATCGCATTATCAATGTGTTTTTCAATAGAATCAAAGTTTGGACCTCCATTGAGATTAATCCGCGAAAGAGAATCAAACATAGTGGGCGAAATGTTGTCGATTTGTGGAATAATTTCCTCAAATGCCATATCCTCCATTTCATAGGATAAATAAGGAGTAGAGTTCAATGTATCCAATTTTTTTACAAGGTATTCTATGAAGAACGAATCTATTTTACAGCATTTTGTCAATTGTTCTACCTCCGACTTGAATGGAAATAAATGTGTGGCTGAAGGTTGTTTTTGAAAAGGAGAAGATTGGAAAAACTCCCAAGTTTTTTTTAAGTCAGCAACTATAAATTTTTGCTCATTTTTTGAATAATTGAGTAAACAGATTCGATGTAAGTCAAGTAATTTTAGTCTTGAGTAAACAGCATCTAAGGAAGATTTTTTTTCAGATGATAAAAGCACTGTTTTATTGATTTGAATACCCATCCCTATGGAATTTACAATTAATTGTGATTTCCCTGTGCCCGGAGGTCCCTGAACCAAGATGGATTGAGCCATGAACTTATTCAAAACTTGAGTTTGATCAAAATCAATATCCGTGATAGAATCATACTTTCCAGTAAAGTGCTCCTCCTCAATTTCTGAGTCAATGAGAAGGAGACGTTTAAGATTCAACGAAAGTCTATTAGATTTCTGAATTTCTTCAATATCGCGAATCAATTCGTATCGGTGAGGATGAAAAATTCCAATAAAAGTTGGTGTTTCTTCAACCTGTAAATCAACTGGCTTTAATTCCATAAATTCTGCAATGCTGTATTCTTTTTGCAATGGATTTAAGCCTATGTGCTGAATTAAATAAGGGTTCAGAATGATGGGGCCAATTTTATTAATGAGTAAAGTCTCTGAGGAAATTATACACGCTGCCTCTTGAATCAGTATCGGTGCCTTAACAGTTTCATTCTTTTCTGTACGTAAATAAGCAACTCCTTGGGCCCAACACAATGGATTAATCCCAATTTCTTTCTCAATTTTTCGTGCATTTTTAACTATCGGAGCAGCTTCACAAGACAAAGTTTTACCTTCATCGTAGGATAAAACATTTTTTGAGTCCACAGAGCACAACGGATCATCCTGTAAAAAGACCTCTTTAATTGAAATATAGTCATTTATAGTTTCGAAAAAAGGAGCCTGCATTTATTAATAGTTAAAAGGGACTAATTTAGAAAAAGTAATAAAATTAAATACCGTTGTTCACAAGTTTAAATTAACTTCGATTTACCCTAAGTTCAAATATTTACCATTTTTTTTCCCCGTTTATACATCTTTATGTAATTTTACGATGTGAAAAATATTTTTCTGTCCTTACTGATATTTCCTTCGATGTTGTTTGGACAAATTACCCTCAGTGAAACCGATTTTGCCTCTCAGGGCGATACTGTTCGGATGAGTTTAACCGATGAAACAAGCACTGATTATATTTCGGCCGGCGAAGCATTTACGTGGGATTTTTCAGGTCTTG
>Ga0194117_10002688_pt1 | contig 18610 bp, 10 predicted proteins | sample TA2MahsurfametaG_FD_160579 | JGI IMG/M metagenome (GOLD analysis project Ga0194117, IMG submission 160579) | Freshwater microbial communities from Lake Tanganyika, Tanzania - TA2015009 Mahale N1 surface | ecosystem: Environmental > Aquatic > Freshwater > Lake | place: Tanzania: Lake Tanganyika...
TGATGCAATACTTTTGGAATAGCTATTGACTGCATAAAAGTATAACATCAAAATATTGACACAATATAATTTGGCATCTATCTCCCACTTCTACACATTAGGTCAAATTTAATTTTTTAATAGTTTGATTAGTATAAAAAGAATTCTAAAATAAGCATAATCAGCAGAATGAGGATTAGTTAAGCCCTACTCTCTCGTGGCACTTGCTGCATTTATGCTCCACGTCTTTACAGGAGTTCAGGCACAAACAACAAGCCCCTGTGCACAAGAAAGGCAAAAGTAAAACACACCACCATTTTGAAGCACTTCCGTGTGTGTACTCAATCTCAGTCATCGCTAAAGCATTGCACTTGTTACAATTAACCATGACTGGTATTCTCGAGTAATCTGCGACTCTTGGGTAGTCAGCGGGATTAGCATTTTATACATAGATGATTTCTTCTTCGTTTGCAGGCTGTCCGATGGAAGAAAAATGGCTATAGCTTTTGTAGATGGTATCGTTTTTTATGGGGATGGGAGGATTTATATATTTGTCGAGCTGTTATATATTTGACATGCCCTTCTATTATTCACTGCTTTTTACGAAAAAATTATAGATTAGTTCTAACGTTAATCAGCTGTGCATACTATCCCCACTGCAAGCAAATTCACAAATTTAAGGCATACATTTCTTTTCAAACCTCCCGTTCATCTGGGAAAATGCTCTCGTTAACTCGCTGAATATTTTAAACAATTAAAATTTGTTAAAAGGAAAGTAAAGGTAGTACATTTTATGATTTGTTATAGCTACAAAAGATCAAGGAATATAGTAAATTGGGCCTGGTGTTTTAGATGTCTTTATAGCCTCTTCGACAAACGTTCTTTTGGCTGCCATGGCAAACACATTATTCTTCAAAGACTTCCTTCGTGAATTCATGTCTTCCTTTACTTCATACTGCCCAGGGCCTACTAAAGATTTTTCTACATTCCATTTCATATACATAAGTTTTAGATAAAACGGGCAGATTTAGTAAATACAGGTTTTTTAGATGACTTGAAGGTGGATAGAGTTGTTCTTCCATTTTTTTCAAGGCTCACATCGTATTTCGTTGATTCAGGATTGTTGTCAAGTTGTATAAAACTATCCAATGTCTGTTTAGCACCCAAGGAAAAACTGGGTGATTTTTTGAACTTTGTAGTTGATCGTAGATTTGGATTATACTTGATAATTTTGTATTTACTGTGTTGCTATGGGGGCTCTGAATAGTTATAATAGTACCTGATTTACATTTTTGCTTAAATAGTCTCCCACCTTTACATCCTATTTTATCATCGAATTACATTTCGACCTAGTCCAAATGAAATCCCAGTAGTTTTTTAATCGGGTAATTTGTAAGCTGAAGCACAAGGATTGTTAGGTGGAGGCACAAAATAGCACTTGTTCCCGTATCCAAAAGAACATGTTCTGGTGTCTCTAGGATTGGGTTTGTCGAAAAAATCTAAGGTATAGCTGAATTAAGAGCTTGAATACGTGGATTTGAGGGGAGTAAATCTTTGCGATTTGCCGAATGAGTATTTATGTTTACGTTCTGTTTTGAAATGAGATCTTTCGAGTATGGAATCAAGTCCGGTAAGTTCTGTCATTACTCAATATTATTTTTATTGTATTATAATGTAAGATGATTTGAGTTTTAGAAAATTATCATTTGACTCACAAATCAGCTAAAAAGACTCATTACAAATCAAAGCTTTCGGGCATCTTCTCATTAAAAAAAATAATCATTTGTAGATGGTATTCTGCTCTTTCTTTGATTGACAGTTGTGAATTAAATGGCTATTTTTTAACCTTATAATAACATATCATTTATAATTTAAAATCAAAATTAGAAATCGAAAAGTTTTATAGCTCTTTATTATTTTCTATTATTTCATGTACAACGAACATTTCCAATATGGTCAACGTATCAATACCTCAGGATTCGGGTCAGAGTCAATATCCAGACCTTCTCCTTTCAGACTTTAACAACCGAAAGTCTCACAGGATCCTCCTCCAACTGCTGCTACTAACTCTGCGATCATACAAAAAATATAGGCTCTTTTCCCTCTCCTTTAGTAAATGGCTGGACAAAATGATTCGAGATCTAACCAGATTATTGGAAAACTGATTGGCCTCAAAGAAAGCCTTGACTTTGCTTTTGGAGATTTAGAGCGTTAGCTCGATCAAAACTAAACTTAAAATAACGAGTTAAAAAACCAACTTAGAAGAACAGAAGGGCAAACCAAAGCAGTTTATGTCGAAGATAATTAGTCACTGAAGAAATTATAAAGAGAAATCGAGAATATGAGGAGAGAAAACGGTTCTTTAAAGAACAAATAATACTCACTTAAAGCTGAGTTACAAAGGACGGACTCCGAAAATAAGAAAATATTTGAACAGCTGGACAGAATCAAGGCTTAGAGTGCTCAGCTCATCAATAGGAATAAAGAACTATAAAAATTCAGAAATGAAAATGACTACGACGCTATTAAAAACGAAATCGATGAAGAAAGAAAGAGGAGTATGGGGGCTGAATAGTACGCTCGAAAGAAATATAACGAATACGAACGCAATTTGAAAGATGAAAGAACTCAGTTGGAGTAAATCAAAAGAGTCAAAGTGAATTATGATTCAAAAAATTACTAAACGGAACAAAAGGTCAGAGATTTGCTTCGTTAACTGTAAACTTAAAAGCAAGCCAGATAACGCGCTCTACAGAGTTTGGATATAAAAACTAAAGATATCGAGTACGAAAACAGATAAATCGCTCAAAAAGTCAGAGATAACTAAGAATAACTTAGAGAAAAAATCAATCACTTGAAAACTATGAAAGCTGAAAATCAAAAAGCCGAAGAGATCATCAGGGACTTAGAGCGTCAAAACTAACAGTAGGAGGAGTAATTCAATAGGATCAAAAGTATTGCTGACCAATAAAGAAGATAGACATTAGCCCAATAAGAAGGCTACAATAGAAAAATTAGAAGCTTGGAATAAGAAAAAAGAAGATTGTAAGGGAGAGCCAGAGAAGAGGAAGAAAAAGGCAGAAACTATGAGAATGCTTTAAGCAAGATTAAAAGCTAAATCTAATAATAAAGAAGAGCAACCATGATGAACGAATAACAAGTCCTAAGAAACTTTAATAAGCTCAACAAATAAAGAGAAGATTTGATAAGAATAGTGGAGAGGAAAGAAGAAGAAAAATAGCAAACTGAGTAGTACATCAGAAATATGGAGTTTTAGATCAGGGATAAATAAAAAAAATTACAAGGTGTTATTCAGTAACTTACAAGAAAATCAAATCTCAATGAGGATGAACTACTCTTCTTGAAAAACTAGATTGATAAATAAAGAAGAAAATCACTTGCCGATGAACAAAAACTGGCCAAATTACAGCAAGTTCTTGAATAAAATGCTGGCAAAACAGCTGAGAAGATAAGGTTGATTGAGTCGGAACTCGAAAATTAAAGAAGAAAAAGTATAGCTGATGAAAATAAATGTAAGTAATTGGAAAAGACATTAAACGAAAAAATATATTTTTTAAACGAACTTACCAGGAGAAAATCTGAAGATTAACGTGAGCTTAATTTATTAAGATCAGAAATCTAAAAAGAGAGAAACAAAAGTTTGGCAGATGAAGCCACCATTCGTAAACTTGAAGGTATTCTTAAAGAGAAACTTAAGCAACTTGACGGAAATAAGCAGGTTAGATAAAAAAATGACAACGCTATTCAATAATTGAGGCAGATACTTGATGAAGAGAGAAGAAAGAGCTTGGCGGATGAGGGTAAAATTCAACAAGTGCAGAAAATTCTGAACGAAAAAATAAGAGAAGCAAATTAATTCAATAAAAAGCTAAATGATATGGCTAGAAAAAGTGATATGAATGATCAGGAAGTTCGATTTCTAAGGGAAGAAATTGAAAAATAAAGACGTAAAAGCTCAGCTGACTAAAACCTAGTTAAAAAACTCGAGTTTCTCCTCGCGGAAAAACTCAAAATTATTGATTAACACAGAAATAAGTAAAAAAAACTTGAAAATGACTTGAGAAATCTCGCTAACGCTTTAGAAGGATAAAGAAAAAAAAGTTTGGCAGATGAAGCCACTATTAAAAAACTTGAAGGTGAATTAAAGAAAAAATCAGAAGAGGCCAACCGTAAGCAATAACAGTTTTATAAAGCTGCGTAGCAAATAAAATTAACCGAAAACTAAATTGACTTCTTAAGAGGATAGTTGGATAACTAAAGAAGAAAAAGTTCTGTTGACCAAAACAGAATAAAGAAATTCGAAGATATGTTAGACTAAAAATAAAGAAAGCTTGAATAATTTGATGAGGAAAATTTAAGAAGAGATAGTAACATCAGGGATTTATAAAGAGCTTTGGAGGATTAAAGAAGGAAGAGTATGTTAGACATCTAAAAAATCAAAAGATTAGAAGCATAACTACAAAAAAGAGTCAATGAAGCAGGATAAAACTATTAGAACTACTTGGCTATGCAGAGGAAATCTGAGCTAACAGCTTAGGAAATACAAAGAGTTAAAGAATAAATCGACAGAGAGAGAAGAAAAACTTTAAATTAAAAAGAGCAACTGAATAGAATGGTGCGATAGATATAAAAGTAGAACCAGAGGCTGCGAGGGTAGATTGAAAATGATGAGAATTTAATTTAGAGAATCAAAAACTAGGCGCGATAGCAATAAAGAAGATTAAAACAGATGGAAAGGGTGGCTGGAGATGTAAAATATAAAAGTAAAGCTGAATAAGATTAATTGAATTAGGCTAAAAATATTTTCTAGAATGAGAGGAGAAAGAGTGCTGGAATAGAACAAGCAGCAGCTCAACTTCAAAAATAACACAAAAGAGTTACTGAATAACTTGACTCGATAAAGAGGGAACTTAGAGATACTGAATCACAAATAAGATAGTTAAGGTCCAAATTCAACGAAGACAACAAAGCTATTGATGAGCTAGAAGAAGAGAATAATTAGCTAAAAGCTCAAATGCAAGAAGTTCACGACAAATCTATTAGTCATACAAACGAATCCAAAAACCAGGAGAAGTAAGTTGAGAGGCTTCGACAAGTTTACTAAAAGAAAGTGAGCTTATTAAACGAGAAGCGAAGAGAACTTTAAAGGCTAAGAGCATTGATAGAAGAAAAGCGGTTGTAAAACTCATCTTTTGGAAAAGAACTAAGCCGACTTCAATCAGTCCCTCTCTTACAATCAAACAGGCCAAAGAACCAGTCTCTAGGGTTGGATAGCAATTTAGGCTAAAAAACTCATATAATTAAAGTGCTTGAGCACGAAAGTAAAGTCTTCAATTTTGAGCAAAATGTTCAGGGTCTGAGCGAGAAAAAAACTAAATACTTTAGATCATGATATAGTTGATTTTATTTATGTGATTGCAAGAAGAGAGCATAATATCAAAGCCACAGCAGTTCGGGTTTATCACTCCAGACGTCCCAATAAGTGGTTATTCCCTGTTAATTTTGGCAGGCAAATAAATACGATTTGTCTTTGCAGTATTTTAAATCAGTGTAGCCCCAACCTAGATTGACATATTTTCTTGTTGTTAAGTCAATTTTGATGAGGTTTTAGTTGCTAACCACTATTATATGGTTAGGAAAAGGAAGTACATCTGTGCAGCCTGTAATCGAAAATTGGTCTTAAATGATAAGCTGGTCAAAATAGCTGATAATAAACAACTTATTGTAGTTTACTCCCAAAAGCTTGTAATGTGGTATAGGATATAATGAATCTATGTGAATATCTAGTCTTCCGATTTCTTGATTATCCATGAATAGTTCTAACTTTTCTTACTACATTTTTAGCACATATTGTTTTTGTAATCGGATTTAGTCATCTGTTAATATCATATTTGCTCTCTAAAACTTTTACTAAAAGTAATTTTCTCGGTTGACTATTAGTTTTTTGGGGTTCCAAAGCAACTAGTCTGTCACTGTAAGGTATATCTTTTCAAGGGCGGCAACATTTACCAACTGATCTTCGGCTAAGCTCAAAATCATCTCATCAATATTTTGTTTTATTTTTGCAAAAGGACTCTCATTAATGTCAGCATATTCATTGAGAATATTTTAAAGTTCGTTTTTCTAAGATTGGGTGAAGTTTTCACCAAGCATCTCTAGCAACTGCCCTTCATACATTGTATTCAAACTTCCTAATTCATCCTTTAAAACTGTTTGTTTGCTTAGATTCTCTTCCATTTCGTGGAAAGAACATAAAATCTCATCGCAAAGACTGTCGATGCGACTTTTCAATCTGCTAATGAATGATTAGATGAGAGATTTTTTGAGTTTAAAATCGCTTTTTTTCTCATATATATGCTTGTAGGAAGTGACAATGAGCTCGATTATCTCAATAGGATACTCTAGAAGCTCTTTTCTATCAATCACTAAGATGATCGGATGGTTCAAAATGGTCTCTAAGTTACAGACAAACTTATATTTTTTCATAAGATCTGAAGAAATGTTTTTTTCCTAGCATGATACAGTATTAGAAAAGCAAGATGGACACATTAGTTTTCGATTATAGTAGAATCTGCATTGTTAATTATGGACGGTACAATTATTATCTTTGAGATTTTTGAGGATAGCCCTGGCTACGCTGATTTCGGCTTCATTTGTAGCTTCGGAACACTTGGAGTTCATGAGTGTGATGTCCTAGAATTAGTCAGCTAACTTCATATGCCGTTATAATTAAATCTATGTATTTAGCAAATTGTATCATAAATGGAAATTATAAATATGTCGAATGAACTTTTAATAAATTTGATTAAAATCTTTTCAGTTACTCAAATTACGATTGATACTCTTTGGCCTATTCTCGCCTCCGTATTTTATGGATGTCTCGATTCGATTGGAGTTGCTGTTTGGTGTGGGTATGCCTTGAGATCGGTTGATGGGAGAAGGAGGTATTTTCAAGTTATTCGTTTGAGGTGCTTTATGTTTGGACAAATAGCCCTCCTGATTTTTAGAATCTTACTATTGAATCGATAGCTTCTATTAATTATTTTGCTTAAAGTCTGTGCCTGTTAGTAAAGCTTTGAGCTTTTATGATCTAGATCTTAACTCATTCTTTAATTTGAGACTTATTTTCTTGGCTCCCTCTGACTCTTCGCACATGATCTTCCATTCTTGAAAAAAAGGAAGTTTATTGAGCTTGGAAGTGACTTCAGAGTTTAGAACGGATAGTTTCGATATTTATTTTTATTGAGAAGCAATAGCCTAATTAAGTTTGTCTAACTATGAGCTCTACTTTTTTTTGGATCTTGCCAGCTATTCTTAGTACTCTTGCTTTAGTTTTTAGTTGATGCGCATCTACTTCTACATTTACAGCTCAGCTGCTCGATCTTTTTATTTCGATCTACTAAATCCTTAAAGGTATCTTCTTTTATCATTTTTTAGCCGTAAACTATTATTTCTTGCATCCTAACGCCCTTCTATAGATACACCATCTTCACTCATATAGTCTGATTATGATACAGAGTCATTAATCGATCTGCGATTTTTTTACTCTTTAAATCTTTTGATCTCTTCATAAGCTCTAATCATCAATAGCTTATTCTTAATATAGGAGAACTTACATCTTGGTTCAGTCGTTGGAGATCCTGAGGGGCGCGTGTCAGTTAAAACTGACTTATTGCCTGCTCAATAACTTCTAAGTAGTTTAATTTTTGTTTGATCTAATCTTCTTCAGGAGAAGGATAAACAGAGTTTTAACTTGCTTTGTTCCTTGAGATCTAACCCAGATCGACTGTCTGGCTCCAAGCCGGTGAACCAAATTAATTAATATTTTATGAGCCCCTAAGCAAAGGCGATTTGTTACCAGGTTATACCAATTCAGAAGTCATTCTATTCTGACTCTGGGAGTTGCTTTTTGAAACATTCTTCAAAGACTATGCCTTAGTTCTATTCAATTCTTGAGATTGTCTTGCTACAATTTGTTATTTATTGCTTGAGTTTCTCGATAGAGCTTGTTTGGGGGGTTACCTACGCGACTCTATGCCTGAGTTGAGGTAAGGATTTCTATTGATAGAGGAGCTAGTGTCTACTTGAGGAGAGCGAGGATGAGGGTGTTGCTGGACATTTAAAGTGTACATCGCCACATGATCTGGTTGTCTTGGTTGTTCTCTTTGCACGATATTGGTGTTTGTTTGGAAGGAGACATAATTGAGATAGTTTTTAGGTGTACCGTAGGATTCGTTTTGTGCTGGAAAATTGTATTTATTAAAATTGTTTTAGGGAATGTTCTTTCCAATCATTCAAATATATTTATAAAAATCATAATTGCTAAACACAACTTTCTAAAAGATGTCTCACACTCCTTAAATGTTACATCCTTTCAATAGAGCCCTTCTATTTATCTACATCTTTTATTTTTTTTGGACATGTTTAATGAATATTAGTACTTTGAAGTCGGGCCATCAGCTTATTGATCAACTCTTATTGAAGCGCGATTATAGTCCTTTGTTCTTCTGTCTCTTTTTACAGTTTTTGAAGCTTATTTGCGTAATGATCCTCAAAAAAATCCTGCTATGATTGGACCTTTCTGAGTCCATTCGAGCTCATTAACCCACGGAAATCTGGGAATTGATTGTAACTAGTTTCATGAGAAGTTCTATTGAATAGTTGGTGCGAGAACTCACAATTTTTGTTGGTGATAAGCTAGTTGTGATGACTGTTTTAGAAGAGCTATGTTTCAAAACTCGATTAAATGAGATACTTATCTATGGTTCTGATACTGTTTCTGTTGGTTTTGAAGTTTTGTTTGAAGAGGGTAGCTGCAGAAGTCGGTAGAGCTGATTTTTAAATTTACATATTATTAGATTTGGATTGCTAATATAATTTAACGACTTATGAAGAAAAACGCAAGCTGCAAAAGCATCAGGACCAACATCACCTCTAATACTAACGCCTTCAAGCATGCACTCAAAAAACCCCTGCAACTCGACATCCCTTCCTACAAGAATCAGCCATCCCCAAGTAAATCTAGCAAAACTCAGAATACTAAATGCCAATGTCTGCGAAGTCTCCGCCTGAAAATGCCCTCAGAAAAAAAATATTTTCGAACTCGAAAAATATCGGAAACAACTAAAATTTAAGTGTAGTTAACAATATCCCTCTTTCTCCAACAACTCCCTTGGGCTAATCAAGCAAAGCCTATGACCACCTCAAAAGCAAAATCACCAATCTAGAGGGAAGGTTAGTCGAAATTAAAAAGAATTTCGAGCTTTCTTTCCAAAAAAGAAATGAAAAAAGCAAGTTTGGTAAAGAAAATATCGAGTCAACTAGAGATAAGCAGGGAAGCAAGCTCATCCTAGCAAAGCACTAAGAAAAAAACGATAAGCAAGACAGTGAAACTCTCAAAAGAAAATAAAGCAAATAGAAAGATCAAGGGATGAAACGTAGGACTGTCCAATTGAAAGGTTAAAAAGCAGATAATATGCTACATTAGTTTGTGACAACATTTACATGCCAGTCTCCTACAATGCTCACTCATTGCACCTCAGATGCCAACCTTTTCAAACCTCACAAAATTACCAAAGACAATAGACCTACTTATAAATACTACATCAGCGCTCTTATAAATGCTTATTCCTCGCCCAAGCCCACCAGTTTTGATCAGCTCTGCAAAAATCATCTTACTGCCTCAATAGAGATTTTACACTTCATTAAAAACGCTAATAAGCCTCTTCCCCCTTTGCCTGCCAAAAAATCACTGCCTCCTACACAAAAATTATCACTAATTTTTGATCTTGATTAAACTCTTATTCATTGCAATGAACATGCTTCGATGCCTTGTGATGTCCTTTTGCCAATAAACTTCCCCAACGGTACGATGGTTAAGGCCGGAGTGAATATTCGACCTTGGGTGAAGTAGTGCTTGTAAGAACTTGCTAAGGAATATTAGCTCATAGTGTTTACTGCATCCCACTAATGCTATGCAAATGTTATAATTGATCATATTGATCCAAAAAGACTGATTGCGCATCGATTTTTCAGAGATAGTTGTTTTCGAAGTGAAGAGGGTTTTTATGTCAAAGATTTGAGGATTATAGATCGAGATTTGAAGAACATCTTGCTTATTGATAACGTAAAATTATGATTCATTTAGGCTGCCTACAGCTATAGTTTCCAGCTTGATAATGGAGTCCCTATCGTGCCCTTCTACGATAACAAGGCAGACTTGTAGCTCAAATCTTTAGTTGGATATATAAAGGGTTTAGGTAATACCCAAAACATCAGGCAGAGAAATGCTTCTATTATGCGCCTCAGTGAGTATTCTTCTTTGAAGGATGGGAAGGATGTACTCACTAAACTTTATGATTGGTAGAATTGATATTGCATACGATTTGACTAACCGATAGAAGATATCTATTATAATCCCATATTATTCCACATAAACGGTTGATCTAAACACACCTATCAGTTATTGATATTGTCAGGATCACATATTGTAAATATTCCTTCAATCGAGTTCAGATTCAATCAAAATTTAAAGTTTATAAATGGAAGCAGTCGGCAGTGAAGTTTTTATAGCAATCGCCATCCCTCTCATTACTCTCACTTCACTTGCACTCTACTACCGCCAAGACATTCGCTAGTTCATAGCTGATCAAACGAACAACCAAGTCAGAATTTAAGAAAACTAGGAGGAACGCTAAAGAAGGCGAAACCGAAGAGACGACCATGTTTGTGCAATTTGCTTGTAAGAGCCAAAGATTAACGAGGTATCCTCAACCTGCAGTCATTCTTTCTGTGGGGAATGCATCTTGTCGCTGTATCAGCAGAACAATTAGCAGATCAAATGTCCTCTCTGTCGCCAAAATATAACTCTGCTTTTCAAACTATTCGAAAGCAGTGAGGAAACTCGGCAGGTTGAGATCAATCTCACACACTATAACAGTCTGTTTGACGATAATAATCGCTCATTATATCGTCGGATAGTTTAATTTCCGTACACTCTGAAGAGAATGTGGAGAACTTTCTTTTCCGTGGCTTTTTTAGGATTCTTTTTAAGGACTCTGCAAATTACTAGGTGGGTTTTCATCATAATTGTGTACATTTTGATGCCCTTCGACCTGTTGCCAGAAAAAGTACTGGGACTCATTGGCTATATCGACGACTTCTTGTTCATCTTGCTGATTTTAGTATTCGTGCTCACCCTTGCAGCCATGCAATACTACAGAAATAACAATCAATGATGCATTTATGTTATAAAAATATGCACCTTATCTATCGCACCAAAAAGCAAACACTCCCGCTGCTCTCTGATAGTAAAACAACCTCCCACGCTCCCTCTACACTAACCCAAAATAATACAGCAGCTGAGATATTCCGCAAGAAAAGTATTGACATTGTCTTCGATAAGCATCTATACCCCTCAAACGTAAACGAAGCTGCTATGATTTACAATCCTCCTCAACGCAAGACTTTCTACCGTCGCAACAGATAAAAAAAAATATAAAGCAACTTTATCAAAGGAAACACAATCTTCTAATAATCCAACATCATAGCCAGAAACAAGTCTATTCAAGTTACCGAAAGGGAGCCATTAACACGGAAGAAAACCGATTCTCCTTACGTACTGGGGCAGAAGAAGTCAAAGAGTACTAGCAAATTCAGAATGTAAGTACTGGAGGAACAGTAAGTGGATAAGGATTGGATATGTTAACAAATGGTTCGCAAGTAAATTTATTCTTTGGAAGAAGGGAGTGACTTTATGTGAGTTCTTGATTATACATTTTTAATTCTGAGCACTTATAAATTGAATTATGGCGACCTGCTGTAACCAAATATCTATTTAGGTCAGTATTATTGCCTAGGACTCTCCGCATTCTCTACCTTCTTCCTAGTACATTCTGCATAATCAAGCTCTACCTTTGCGTCATGATCGCCTTCCAATCAGAAACCATATACATAGAAATACATAGTCCAGCCTCATCAGCAGTTGCTCTGTTCGTTTCAGCGCTAATTTATGCAGGTATCACAGCTTATCAGTATTACAACATCTATGTGAATGTTGATCGCAAGGAAGAATTGAAGAGGTGGATCCAATAGAGGAAAGTGCGCAATCAAACTGAATTGTCAAGTATGGAGCGAGTAGAAGGGGAGCGTCGACATAGTGATTCTCATTTGTGATTTCTGATGAAATGTTGAAGTATTGAAGATTTGTATAATTGTATTTCTGATGATTAATTCACAAGCAATTTCTCTTAGTCAAAAGAAAAAACTCTGGAAGGAACAAAAATAAGAAAAGTTTAGAGAGATATCGAATGACCGCTGTCAGATGTTTAACTACTTCTATAAAAACAACGATATCTTCAAGTTTATTGCCCACGAAGACTTTGGATAATATTCATACGTCATGCTCGACATGATGGACAGACAGGCCAACCTCTTCATCGCCTCTGTTTTAGGAGTCTTTTTGGTAGACCGCTACGCAATCAGCAAATTTCTTCCTAACCTCCGTTTTCAAAAATGGAGACTCACTGCGAATGTCATCAAATTTTTGGTGTTGCCAAGCATCATTTTCAATGTTGTCGAGTAGTTTTGTTTCTATGTAGTCAATACTATAATTAAACTTATAGATAAAGAATGCAGTAAATTCAGTAGAAGTACCATTTTGGTTTTCAAGATTACGTTCGAGGCAATAAAATATTTGAGAGAGCGTTGGAAGTCAACAGATTAGAAGAGTTATTAGAGAAGAGAGAAGCCTTCGACTGGAAAGGAATACCTTAACTTCAATGATTTACTCAATTAGCACCTAATAACATAGCATATCATTTTTTAAAACCCAATTTGTGCTTGTTTATCTTAGCTGACTTGTTCTTTTCCCCCATTTTTCCTCTCCTCCCTTTGTCTCCAAAATTAAGTTTGCTTCCCTATTTTCCTTTGCCCTCTTTTCTAATTTTTTTGACTTTCTCCATACTCTTGTGGAATTTTCGAGCTTAAGCTGTTTGCTTCTCAATAACATAAAGTTCTTTTTTATGTTGTCTATCGATCTTCTCCTTTCTGACATCTTGCAGGATTTGAGCTTCCTGTTGTCTTACTAGGACATCTTTTCTCAAGTCATTTTCGATTTTCTTTTTAAGTTTGAGTTTACTTTTGCGTAATTTATTTACAATAAAAGCATGTTCATCGTCATACATCCTAGGAGTCAACTCTCTTACTGCAATAGTTTATTCTAGATAGATATTTTCATTTTTATCTTATTTGGTCCCATCTTCTTCTTCTTCCTCCATTATTATTTTGTATTGAGCTGGCAAACTACTAAAAATCTGTTGGCATTTTTCTTTGATGAGGCTAACAATCAAGATTTACGAGGATGGAGCACATATTATTGACTCATGTTTTAATTATTGCAATAAGCCCTTCAACAAAAAAACTAAACTTTTGAAGTTAACTTTTTTGCTAAAGCACATTCTTAGAATATTTTGTTGCAAATCAAGCTTGCCGAACTGGTCTTCTTCTGAATCTATAGAAGAAAGACTTTAAATCAAGTTACCCATGACTTCAACAAGGACCCTTGCGAACCGATAGAACTAAGGAAGAAAGGAGTGAGTACGCTCTAAAAGCTTATTTATTATCTTACTGAGGACTAAACCTCTTGATGCGAATTTGAAATAGCTAAATATCTCAGGTAATTCTCCCTTTATTTCTGCCGTCAAATTTTAGAGAATTACAGTGTACTGTAGAATCAAGGCACCAAACAGTTTATTCTGAGCAAGCTGATTAAAGTTGGCCCGCAGCAATACACTCAAGCTACTACTTGCTAATAACTGGTAGGCAGTGTCAATATTGCTGCTAGTAAGACTATAGGTCTCAAAAATTCCCATCAGCTATTTGATATATTATGCTGGTAGTAGTTTGTTGTGAGGATGGTGGTACGCTGCAGCTTCTTTGAGGAATGAGTGAGTGATGGAGATTAATTCGGATGGCTTTTTTGAGAGAAGTTAAGCTTTCTCTGCGAAAATGGTGATCATTAATCCAATACTATATTAAATATAACAATCAAATGGCAGAAAACGGAGCGTAACTGATTAGTAACTTAGTAAAGCTAAACTCATCGAACAGCACGTCAAACTCAAAGGACAGCTGAAAGAACTGGCAGCCAAAATGGACGAGATCGCAGAGAAAGAGCGAGAACGTAAGAAGAAGAAGCAGACAACTGGGCAGCTCTAATAGGATGAGAGAGTTATTGAATTAAAAAAGGAACTGAAATAGCAAGAAATTCGCATCCAAAAGAACAAAGCAGAAATAACCAAACTGCGTAGAAACTTAGATAGCAAGTATGACATAAATAAAATTGTGGAGAAGGAAAATGAACTTAAACACCTGAAAGGACAATTAAAAGCCTTGGAAGAATAAAAAGAGTCATTGGAGAAGATAAGGAGAGCACAGGAGAAAGCCCTGAAAAATAACGAAGACAAGTAGACTGCTAATAAGATAACACGTATGGAAGAATAACTTAAACAACTGACTCAAAAAACAAAGAAGCAAGTTGAAGCTATAAATGAAAAGTAAAAACAAATACGTAAACTACATTAAGCCTACATCATAAAGGAAGAAAAAGTAAGGTAAATTTAAACCAAACTCAAATAGAAAAAGCCACAAACTGAAGAGATCAATTAACAAGTTATCGCCCAACTCGAGGAAGAGGTCAAGCAGCTTGAAAATCAAAGGGCATAAATTGAAAAATAAGGCAACTAAAAGATAAGGGCTTTAGAAAGGGAAAGAAAGGAGCTGAAAAATTAGCTTGAAAGAAAGAAACTCATTCTGGAAGAGAAATAAAAAGAACTCAGATTGAATCAGCTTAAGCACAAGTAAATACTCCGTTTAGTTAACTCAGGTCATGATTAGCCACGCGAAAAATAAAATAAAGAGGAAAAGAGAGTCATCAACAAGAAAGGCAGATAGGCTCCGAAAATCTAAGGTGATGATGACGATATAATCGAATAAAATCCTCAGCCACAAGCCAAACCTGCTCTTAAGCCAAAGAAGGAGAAAAAATAATACGGGTTTTCATCAAAGCATGACGATGATTGAGAGAATCAATATTTTAAATTACATTCTTTCATTCATTTAAATACAGTATGTTTGCGAATAATCAGCAGGCCTTTTTAAATCATTCCTTAAAGGTGAGGAGCATTACATATAGTTTTTTCTAGGCGTCCCAGCTCTACACAAATTTTTCCTCACTGGTATCCAGTTCGGATGATGGTATCTTGAATGCGATAGTTACATATGGCTATGCAGCAAACAATAAAAAGCGGAAGGATTTGTCGGGTACTTAAACACGTTGTTCATATGCTGACATGAAACGATGCTGAGGTTTGATTGAAGGATCTATTTGAGGGTATTCTATTTCAAATAAGATTTGTTTTTGCCCTTATTGATTTACTTGTTTTTTAAATCGATAAAGTGGTTTACCGATTTTGATTGTTCTCATTTTGGGAGCACTCTCTTTGACTGTGGTTGGTTGTACTGCAGAATCTCTTGCCTAACGAGCTGCTCTTCTAGCTAAGTTCGTTTGATGTTTTTTTCCTTGAGTGTGAGCAAGATAGCTCCCTTAATTCGAGTGTAAAGTAAGACAAAGTCTGCATTAATAGGTACCTATATGATTTCTCATGAAATAAGGATCTTTGGTAATATCGATAGTTTGTAAAGTAAGTTTTCTGAGCCTTTATCTTCTCTCAACGTTAGCATCCTCGTAACTTGCTACACCAACATTTCCAATTCGTGCTCCGGGCCTATTTTGCCTGTCTACCATGAATGTTTATTTATAAGAGCGAGCTAAATATTACAAAATACAAAACAAAGGTAAATATCAGTCATTAAGTAACTACTAAATTTCTCTTAGTTCTGCATCTATTTCTTATAGCTCTTTTTTGAGTAATACAGGATCCACTTGTTTTCTGGATTCGCCCGTTCCCTCTCTAACTCTGGCCATAAAATCAGTTAAGCCATTAACTTAGTTGACAAGAGTTTGTTCTGCTAATAAATATGCACCTTCACTTGACACTTCATATTTGCATTCCTCCACGAGTTTATTTGAGTTTGTGATTTATTCAAACCAGTTTTTGTCCTCGGACTTAGGCAAAGATTAATTGTATGCAACTTATTAAATGCCAGAAACACTAAGTTTTTGTAAAATTTTGAGTTGTTATTCAGCTTCTCTTTGTTCTTATTTTTAAAGATTTCCTAAATAGGATTGAACCAATGTATCAGCCACTGCTTTATTCGAAGCGAGTCTTTCATTCAAAATTATTTTTTGATGGTCCCTCCATTGTCGAATATCTTGAATTTGATGATCAATATCTGATTTATTTGGATAATACCTTTGATTATGAGTTTGGTCTCCACCACTGTTTCTAAGTCAGGATCACCATTTGTTTGAATGTCATTTGAGTCTTATTGAATGCGTGTTGCATTTCGCCTACTAAGGAGCCCTCTGACTGAGTGCGGCTGGAACATTAATTACGGTTGTTTTAAACTATATAGTGAGATAATCTAAACATAATTTTAGTTCTCTTATTATTCATTTCTTAATGGCTTCAAATATTGTAGGCGAAAAATCACGACGCGTCTTGAACTACTATGAGATCGTTAAAAAGTTGGGATAAGGAGCGTTCGGTTAAATTTATCTGGGACGCAATGTTAGAGATGGATCTGAAGTTGCATTAAAAATCGAGAGCGCTGTTGTCAAGAGATCCCAGCTGTTGTTGTAAAGCAAATTCATAATTGATTTGGCGAAATCTAAGTAAATAGGCGAGTAGATTAATATTCCCAACGTATTTAATATAGGCAAGGAGGGCAACTGCTATGTTATGGTGATGGATTTGCTGGGAAATTCATTGTAGGATTTGCTTAATTTATGCGACAGGCACTTTTCACTTAAAACAACGGTTATGATCGGGCTAGAAATGCTTAAACTTATCAAATTTATCCATTCGCGAGGAGTATTGCATAGGGATATCAAACCTGACAATTTTCTGATCGGACGTAAACAAAATATTTCACGCATCTACATGATAGATTTTGGTTTGGCAAAAAGATTCCTAGGTAAAGAAAAATAGCATATTGCCTACAGAGACAATAAGGACCTCACGGGAACTGCCAGGTATGCTTCCATTAACACTCATTTGGGTATAGAGCAGGGTAGAAGAGATGATCTAGAGTCATTTATGTATGTTTTGATTTACTTTTTGAAGGGTTCACTACCATGGCAGTCGATGAAGGGGCAAGCCAAGAAGGAAAAGTATGATAAAATTATGTAAAAGAAGCTCACTATAGAACTAAGCCAACTATGTGAAGGATTACCCAAAGAGTTGCAATAAATGTTGGCTTATGTGAGAGGACTGCACTTTAATTCCTAGCCAAACTATGATTTACTCGAAGGTAAATTGAAAGCTATAGCCAGCAATGAAGGATTTTCGTTGGAGAATAAGGATTATGATTGGATCCAGGTCGCCAAAAAGAAAATCGCTGAAAAACAGAAACTTAATGAAACGCTTATTAAAACCAATAATTGATCTATAATTTTATTGATGAACATTCGATAAACTTATCGCACCAGCGCATTCAACCACGATTTCGGATTCAAGGAGTACATTACTCCAGCTTTCGAGTGCGACCCCAAAAAACAAATCATACAAAGATAGTATGCAGACTACAAAAATAAGCGCAGGCAGGGCAAATTCAAAGTAACTACCAGACCCAAAGTCTGCTATTTCGATGTAATGGTCAAGACGAATAGTGAGTTTCCTGCACCCTCCAGATATAAGGTTGAGGGAGATATGATAAGGAGAACAAAGTCTGAATCCATCAAGAAATAAAAAGTGGATTTAAAAGTAAAGAAACATACCTATATCGACAATATCGAGGAGTACGAGGCCAAACACAAACCTCCAGCCATAGGGAAATTCGATCTTACAAAATACACAGGATTCGAAAAGAAAAAACAATTTTTTGATAAGAACCAGTAGCTAAAAATCAAGCATAACAACTTCGATGATGCTATCAAAGTTGCCGCTGAACTGCCAGGACCAGGCCAGTTCAATCCTCACGTACCTTACTTTCAATGCAGATTAGCATTTAAAAGATAAGACCTTGTAGAACTGACATGAAGTTTTGGAAAGAAAAACATGCATCAGAACAGAAAAAATCTTCAAAATCACTGTCTACAAAACTTGGACCAACAACCTACAATCCAGTAGTGGCAGGCACTTTCTCGCAAATTTCGCAGGATAAATCAAAGGTAATTATTCTTTAATGTAGCATATTTCAAGATGGAGTCATGGGCCTATTTAGATCAGAAAAGGCTTAAGGTCATAGTTCCGGGAGCCCAGTCCTAGCCAGTACAATACTGTGCATCAATGGACTAGTTTGAGTGGAAAATAGAAGAAAATAGGAAATGTGAAATTGCTAGATCGGATTATTAGTGCGCGTTCTTTGGGAGTGTACCATTGATAATAAAAATTTATAGATGATATGGAGTAAATCATTGAGCGATAGCTAAGTTGTTTGTTTTTTATTGAAAGCAGCATAGGTTAAGTTTTTTGGTGTATATTTTATG
>Ga0194117_10002694_pt1 | contig 18589 bp, 9 predicted proteins | sample TA2MahsurfametaG_FD_160579 | JGI IMG/M metagenome (GOLD analysis project Ga0194117, IMG submission 160579) | Freshwater microbial communities from Lake Tanganyika, Tanzania - TA2015009 Mahale N1 surface | ecosystem: Environmental > Aquatic > Freshwater > Lake | place: Tanzania: Lake Tanganyika...
ACCTCATTAATATTTTTCCAACTCCTTTACATGTAGTAAAATAAATTACAATACACATTAGATTCACACGTGAAAAATTATATAAATTGACAGACAAAAATTAACGTGTATAAATATAAAAAATGATGAAAATCGTTATCTTTACTATCCTCTTAGCCTTCGCAATCGCCAAGGAAGAAGAGAAATACTAATGTCCTATCATTGGTATTGATCTTGGTACCACATTCTCTTGTGTCGGTATCTTCAAAAACGGACAAGTAGAAGTCATCCCCAACGAACTCGGTAACAGAATCACCCCATCTGTTGTCTCCTTCACCAACGAAGAAAGATTGATTGGTTAAGCCGCTAAAAACCAAGCTACTGTTAATCCTTCTAGAACTCTCTATGATGTCAAGCGTCTAATCGGAAGAAGATATACTGATAAGACTGTCCAATATGACAAGAAATATCTTCCCTACGAAATTGTTGACAGAGATGGAAAGCCCTACATTGAAGTTCCTGAAGTTAGAGGTGAGACTAAAGTTTTTGCCCCTGAAGAAATCTCAGCTATGGTCTTGGTTAAAATGAAAGAAATTGCCGAGTCCTACACTGGAAAGAAGATCAAAAACGCCATTGTTACTGTCCCTGCCTATTTCGATAACTCTCAAAGACAATCAACCAAAGATGCTGGTGTCATTGCCGGTCTTAACGTTGTTAGAGTCCTTAACGAGCCAACTGCCGCTGCCATTGCCTATGGTCTTGATGAAAAAGCTGAGAAGAATATTCTCGTTTTCGATTTGGGAGGAGGAACTTTCGATGTCTCAATTTTGACGATTGATGACGGTGTTTTTGAAGTTATTGGAACTAACGGTGATACCCATTTAGGAGGTGAGGATTTCGATCAAAGAGTTCTTGACCATTTCATGAAATTGATCCAAAAGAAAAATGGCATTGATATCTCTAAAGATAAGAGAGCCATCCAAAAACTCAAAAGAGAAGTTGAAAAAGGAAAAAGAGCCCTTTCTTCACAACACGAAACTAAGATCTAAATTGAAGATTTAGTTGAAGGATTTGACTTCTCAGAGAGCCTTTCTAGAGCCAAATTCGAAGAAATTAACGGTGATCTCTTCAAAAAGACCCTTGAGCCTCTTAAACTCGCCCTTGAAGGTGCTGGCTTGAAAAAGAACGAAATCGACGAAATCGTTTTGGTCGGTGGATCTACTAGAATTCCTAAAATTAGACAACTTGTTAAGTAATTCTTCAATGGAAAAGAGCCCAACACTGGTATCAACCCTGATGAGGCTATCTGCTATGGTGCTGCTGTTCAAGGTGGTGTTATCTGTGGATAAGACGGTGGAGCTGGAGATCTCGTCATTATTGATGCTACTCCTCTTTCACTTGGTATTGAAACCGTCGGTGGTGTTATGAGCAAGATTATCCCTAAAGGATCATACATCCCTACTAAGAAATCTCAAGTCTTCACTACTTATCAAGACAACCAAGAAACTGTCACCATCCAAGTCTTTGAAGGAGAGAGGCCTTTGACTAAAGACAACCATTTGTTGGGAAGATTTGACTTAACTGGTATTCCCGCTGCCCCAAGAGGAACTCCTCAAATTGAAGTTACTTTCTAAGTTGATCAAAACTCCATTCTTTCAGTTTCAGCTGTTGAGAAAGGATCAGGAAAGAAAAACAACATCGTCATTAAAAATGAAAATGGCAGACTTTCTGAAGAAGAAATCGCAAGAATGTTGAGAGAAGCTGAGGAAAATGCCGAAGCTGATAAAGCTGCCAAGGAAAAAATTGATGCCAGACAACAACTTGACAACTACATTTATTCAGTCAAGAGCTCACTCAATGATCCTGAAAAACTCAAGGGTAAGATCTCCAAAGAAGATGAGGAAACTCTTGAAGAAGCCATTAAAGACGGTCAAAGCTTCTTGGATAACAACTCTGATGCTGAGAAAGATGAGTATGATGAAAAAAGAAAAGAAATTGAAGGTATCTGTGATCCTATCATTAAATCAGGAATGGACAAGAAAGGAGACGACGCTGAAGAAGAATAAGAATTCAGTGATGACGGTCTTTGATTTGATTTTGTATGAATTTTATAAATAACAATACATTTCTACTTTGAGATTAATCTTCAAGGAAAGGAAGAGAGTAAGTTAATAAAAATAAAAACTTATTGATATAATAATAAATAGTTAGTATATATGAAGATTAAAACAGAGCAAAATGTATATTAATTCAAAAATGCAGTTCATATGGGTTACATGAATTGCCAAGAACCCACGAATAATACTGAATCTTGCATAAATACACAAAGATCCGGTTTAAAATTTAGTCCAGAGACAAGTAGATCAACTATGCAACATTCAAAAAATATAGTGGGCAGTCGTAAAACTATTTAACATGTGGGGATTACCATAGACGATGAAGGTAATGTATTGATTGCGAAATGGAAGAATAATAAAATAAATGGAAAATACTTTTTATTCAAACCTTTGGGTTTTAACGAGCAATCTAGAACAAGACAGTCAGGAATATGTCAATTTGGATTTATGAATAATAGCATGCTTTATAATTAGAACTATTTGTATGATATAAATGGGAGTTTTGCTAAGAGTAGTTTTGAGAGAGATAAAATTTATGATAAATGCTATATCTATCATAAATCTAATTTGAAAGGATCAAAATAAAAAATTTAATGTAAGCTTTTAACTTTTTAATCAAACATAAAGTCGAATATTTCTCCAAAATAAAAAAATAAGATCTATATACCTCCAATCAAAAACTTAGGTAAAAATGTTTCTAGTAAATAAAATTTACCTTTGGTAGATCTTAGCCCAAGCTAAATTTCAACTTTATCTAAATTCATCTAACATTTTATTGAATAGGTAAAGCAGTAATAGGTAATATAGTACATGCCTTTTCAAAAAATAGTATTGAACTAAACTGAATTTTGCCTCGGCTTTTTTAGAAACGAAACAGCTTAAAATAAAAAAGGGAGGGATAAATAGAGTACGATCAACAATATAAGTGGTTTTGGTATTTTATTCCGTAATGATTGGCCTTACAAATATGGATTCTTTTAGCAGGGTAAACTAAATGGTTCTGGTAGATTGTATTAGTCTTAGCTTCAAGTTCTAGATGGTTTATTTTAAGATGACTAGCTCATTTAGGGATCTATTTTTGACTATTTCAAAAGCAGAACTTATTTTGGCCAAAAAATTGAGAATTAATTCAAAGTCCATCAAGAGATAGATTCAATAGATACAACTTATATGTTGGAATACAAAAAAAGCCAACATTTGAAGTCATTAGATTTCATAAATAATTATTTCAATTTACCAAATATTATCTACAAATCGCCTTGGCCCTACCAAGTAGCCAAAATATTAGATGAGAATAACTCCCTAAAATACATTATAAATGAATTCAAAAATGATGTAGATATTTCATAGATTGAGAGAAAAGGACAACTCACCGAGGATAAAGTCTAAGAACTGCTCATTAGAGAGCTGAAATAACCTGAATAATCTTCCAGAGTAATAACCTCGAGATCAAAAGTAAGCTAAGTTAAGAGTATGGCAATCAAAAATGGGATCAATTCTTATTTGAAGCGACTTTAGCCTTCTCCTCAATTAAGGTAGAATTCAAGGCAACGTGAGTTAAAAAGGAGTATCTAATAATATGAATAATTAAAAATTGCTAGGAAATCAACAAGTGGAGTGAAGAAACGTTCAGAAATTAAAAGTAGATAATAATCAAAAGCCAAAAAATCAAGTAAACTTTCAAAAAATAATAAACCTCAGCTTACTTCAAAAGAAATTCATATTTAAGACCACTCAAATTGTTCCCAATAAAAAAGTAAGGATTTTGGAGAGTTGATCAGCACTTATAGAGAATATTAGGTTTAGAAGAATGCAATTCTGACTCAAGAGGCATTCTTCTAGAATTTGAACAAACTCAAAAAACACAAAGTTTAAAGCAAATCTACGATGATTAAACTCGACCATCAAAAGCATCTCAATGATATGAATCGAAATCCACGTAAGCCATGTCATCATAAAAAAAATAGAACAGCTCTCTAGCTAGATTTAATATATCGAATGCATTTCAAACAACTAAAAAAATGAGAAAAATACAGCAAACTGATATTTCTGTTTTCTATTCTGTTTAATTCCAAATAAAAGTAACAGTATCATTCCAAACTTAAAGCGACTATTTACTTGACTCTTCTTTCGTATTCATTTTTGTTATTGTTGAAAATCCCTGCGGCCTCACTGTTGGCAGGAGAATTTGGGTTCGGATCTGCCAACAACGAACGGATAGAAGTCAATATCGCCCAAACATCAAAGATAGGGCTCCATTGATTTTGGAGAATATCCAAGCAAATTCTACCGTCATTATAAACATTCGGGTGGAATATTTTTGAAACAAACTTAACCTTTGGAGGTCTTGTGGGATATTGATCAGTGAATTCAAGTGTGAGTTCAAAAAGACCTCCTTCCCACATTGTACTTTCTGGTCCTTCAATATAAGCTGTCCAATTATAGATGTCATTTTAGTCTGGGGAGGCATTAATACCTGAATCGACTTCATCGCTGAGTTTTTGAAGATCTTTAATGAGTCTTTTTTCAGCTGGCTTCATTTTAAGTATTAATTATAAGCAAGCGTGAAAGAGTCAATATTTATATATCTCTTTTCTTTTAAATTCTGAGAAAAAAGAGTCATAAATAAATTTCCAAATATTTCAAACAAAATCTTGATAAGTTGAAGTTCTACATAGATGAGTGATATTAATACTAAACTCTATAATCCAAGCAAGAATTATAATTCTTTTCAATTTTGATCATAAATAGCCAGATGAATCTCAACCTCAAAAGTGATTCCTCTGCTAGCAAGGATAAAAATTTAATCCTTGTAGCTCACAACTCAGATCTATTCTCCGAGTCACTCTATCCCCGAAATTCCTCATTTGGTGGTCTCGAGATCAGGAGGAATTCCAGTCATAACAATCTCTTTCCCACTTTCCATCAAGAAAATAGAATTAAAGAGTAACCTGTGAAAAAATAAGAACCTCTTACAGACGCTCAGAGATATGCTCAATAATGTCTGTAATACTAAAAATATCTCTTTGATGACAAAATAAGACTAATCATCCATCGCATGGCTATTCTGGCCTATCATAACTTCAAATAAAGGAATTAAAACGTATTTTTAACTTTTTTCATTTAGAGATTTTTATGTACTCTATCTAAAAAACTGCTGCTTAACCGATTCGAACTGCTTTTCCTGTAATATGTATTTGAGGAGTCAAAGTGGAGATATGATATTGAGATGCTTTCAAGTTTTGCAATTGAATTCAAATCATTTATCCATCTTCCTGAATCTGAAAATCCTAATAGTTTGGTTAAGAATCTACAAGTCTATCTTCTTTTCTGTGCTTACTATTCCAAAAAATCGTTGAATGACATCACAAATGAAGGAATCTACAATTATTTCTTAAGAACTATACATTAACGCTTCAAGTAGAAGTACCAGGATTGGACATAAGTGTCAGGAGTAACAAAGTTTAAAATAAATCCTAAAATATTGAATTCTATTTTCAGAAAGTTGACATCTTTCAATGAAAAAGAAAAGTAATACATTGACAACTATAATCTCCTGGTTGAAGAAATACTTTAAATAAGCCCAGCATACAATGCAGATAAAGAAAACAAAAGCAAAAGAAAGAAAAGAAAAATTGAAGATGTTTAAAAATAACTTCCTAATGAATAGCATTCTAATGATGAAGGTATTCAGCCTCTAGACATTGCTCCCGAGGATTCTCATGATTACTCACCTTTGGGATTTCGTAAGAAAAGAACAAGTTATATAGATAACTTAAATGGTCTGGATCCTGTGGATTATCATGAAAGAAACAAGAAGAATTTATAACCATGATTTGAATGATGTTTTGAATTCTAAATTGAATAGATATAGACTTATTATAAATGATCGATATTATCAGATAATTATGCCTGCTGAAGATAGATCGTTGATGAGCATCCTCCTTCTTTTGTCAAAGGTCAACCAAAAGAGCCAATCTACAATCATTTAGATTAAAAACTCAATCAAAAACAATATTTATGGGATTACTCCGATTATGTTCACATATGAAATCGAAGTGAAAAATGAACCATAAACACTTATATTTTTATTCAGACTATGTTAGCTTATCTTTACCTTGGATAAAAGTAGTTCGGTATTACTCCAACTCTCACTATGACAGTGTATACAACCAGCAGAGGCAATATAAGTAGAATTGGATTAAAGATTCTTGTATATCTAATAGTCTAAGTTCTAATTATCATGATAAAATGAATGAAAAGTAGAAACAAATGTAACAAAAATGTTGTTACAAAGACCGAAGTAAACTACATAAGTATCAATTTACCATAGTAGGATTATTGAAGTAAGTATCAGTTGATCCAAAATTATACGAATATGTGATTCCCAAGCAAGTTTCATTGATGTTATTAAAAACTTGATTGAAAAAGATGTAGTGATCGTTGACAAAAGAACAAAAGATAAGATTGAAAATGAGATAGTTACTCATATTGAAGTTGGCTTTGACATTACTCATATTGTAGAGTGTTTTTATGAGGTCAAATTTAACAAGCTGGACAAGTTTAATAATCAAAATGAGGACTATATATTAAAAATCTTACTCATGGCAACCAAGGCGAAGATTAGATAGATTTGATGTGAACTTTTTAAAGCGACTGAGACATAATCAGGATTGCCATTGTAATTATTGATAAAACATCCTAAATTCGTCAAAGAAGTCAATGATCTGTCTGTTGTATTGAATTTCTTATAAAAATTCGTTTAACTGGAAACTGTTATTTCGTAGTTGACTGTCCAGATAGTTACATTAAGTCTGTTTAAGCTTGAATAATTGGAGATTAAGTTGAATGAACTTTGTATAAAGAAGAAATAAAACAAGAATATGTATAGAGACAAGATACACAATATTTTTGTACAGAGTCTATAGCATGCATAGGGTGATTCTTGCAAAGAATCAAGCATAAAGTTTTTGCGTTTTGTAGGATCATCTAATTGTGCACAGCATAGTTTACAACAATCTTAGTTATCTGTGTATTCTTACTCTTCTTCATGTACATTTTACTATGTATTATCCTACTTCTTAGCCTATTATTTCTAAATCATATCATCGAACTAAGGAGTTTCAATACCATTAGATCTTAAGCTTTTTTGCTTTTGCAAAAGAAGTTTGTTTTTATTTAGTTTTACTTGTTTTGCGACTTACTAACTGACTTGTATTTTTTTCTAGAGCTCCTTTAATTGACCTCCTTAATCGAGAAGTATTTGAAGGGTAGTCTTTAATCTTGGATTATAGTTAGGAGAAGTCGGAATGTGAACCTTGCCTTGAGGAAAAATCGGATATTAAGTGTACATAAGCTTATACATTAATACTCCCAACGAATATGTATCGAATGTATTGGTTTTTGATTAAGGATTTCTTTTGAAAGAATTATGATAAAAATCTGGTACTTAAGCTTTTTATTTCAACTGTTCAATAAGTTATCTATTCATGGGTACTGGTTATCCAATTTTCGGGATGCCATTTTCGATATATATATTTTTGATGTGAAGCATGCATAAACTCTTAATGGTTGAATCTTGAATGAGTTTGAGTGGCTAAAATAGAGAATAGAAAAAGAACTATATTTGATCTTCTTTTAGTGCAATGGCGTTTGCTTTTAATTTGTTAACATAGTTGAAAAGGGATCCATCATTACTATACTATGAAATGATAAATGTTTTTCCTTGCTAATCGTAAGATTCAATCACTTTGGTAAAAGTAGTCTTAGTTTTGTTGATATTGAGGAGTTATTCGCTTATTTTACCAGCGTTAAAACTTTTTATTTTTGCAAATCCTAAATCTTTATGAACTGCGAAATAAAATGTCTATTCATAATATTCAAAGTCATTTTTGTATTACTTTAGGGCAATCCATCCACGCCCTCGTTTTTTTGAAAGTTTTTATCTCTTTTTCATATTGTTATTCAAGCCGATTTCTGAAGCACTCTGACTTGAAACTGAAATCAAGTCCTCCAAAACTTTACTCTTCGGAAAAGGTAGAATTTTCTGTTATACTATGTCAATTTTACCTGAAATTCTACTTAAAATTAAAGGAAAGGGATTTTATGTTTCGAAAGGAATGCTATTGTTCCATGATAATCTAATGCCATTATCGGTGAACTAGATATCTTCTTCTGTTCCAAACCAGTTGAAACCTGCTCTTAACAAATCCACATGTGCAGCAAGAAGTATTTTGCTCATAAAAACAGCATCAAAGTCATCAAGTTTCCTACATCTTTGCATTGCATTTTTAAGGTTAGAAAAGGTAACTTGTTCAGTTACAAAGAATATTCCTTAGCCGCCTTAGTAAATCTAGTATATTTTGATAACATTCTCTACTTTTGAATCCTTCATTTTTTTCAAATATCTGACAAGTTCAGGATTAGGGTTTTATAGAATTTTGACAGTGACAGGCATTTTAAGATCATTATGTGTCGCATCATAGACTAAATATCCATTTTTCTCAAACAATACTTGTTCAGGTTTATAGGTATAACGCGTAGCCAATTCTTTTTGAAGATTTTAGAGTTTTATCATCCGAACGGTTGCAATATATTATATAATACATTAGGCTAATAAAGTAATGATTATCATCAAATGCATAAAGATCAGTGGCTTTTTTACTTATTTTCACGAAGTGCCTTCTCGACTTTATCAGAAAAACTTTAGTTTTTCCTGAGCATAGAGGGGCATGCCAAGGCGCACCAGATGCCAACAGCGAGCAAATGTATAATTATGAGCATATAGACGAATATTTTTATAGTAGGGTTCACGCCAGTGAGAAAGTCAAATGAGTGAAGAAACTCCATATCTAATAATTATATACTACAATTTTATCGACACTTATAAACTATGAGGATATCTATTAGATATTCAAATCTTTTTTGATTTATATTCAATATTTAATGAAAACCTCATAAGCTTAACTATTTGACTGGCACTTTACTTTCAAGTAATCAGGCCTTGCTAATACCGAACAACTAGAAACTCTTTCTGAATAATGCAAACTGTTTAGAGCCCCAACTATTGTTTTCTACAACACGGAGCTTTTGATCAATCATAAAGGTGGAAAGATAAAACTTCTTTACAATGCAAGATAAGCACTTCGATTTATTAATTACGAAAATAGATAACAAAATTTCTATCTGGCGAAAGAAGGAGAAGGAAAAATCAATACTATTAGCTTCATTCCTCCCAAACTGTATGTTAAAAATGCAGAATATTGGAAAACTATCTAAAAGCCTAAAGACATTGAAATAACTTAAATTAAAGAGAGTTCTGACAGCTTCTTCTTAAATACTTTCAAAGGACTTGTTTTTGGGCAAGTTAAAGTCTAGAAAGTAAAGTAGTCAGTCATTCCAATCTAAAAACTTGGACCTAATAACCCTATAACCTTCTATCAACAAGGCTCATTTTACGAAGATGAATTAGACGACAATGGTTTGATTCAATATGAATATAAATTCAGAACGATGGCAAACAGTTGGTTCGCACTTATCAGAAACTACGCAAGAATAGATGGTGTAGTAGTTCTTATTTTTGATACAAGATTGTATTGGGAACAAAGTTGGAATAAAATAGCAAGACAATTCAATGTAAAGAAATCAAGTTGGGACTAGCTCAAGTAAAAAGAGGGAGAGTTGCCTGCTGGATGGAGAATGAATCCAAATCAATCTCACATACTTTACCCACATCTGAACTAAATATTCGTGGAGAATGAATACATACACTATCCTTGATTAAATTATAGTTATTTTTATACTAATCATCTACATAAAAAGTTCATTAATTCTGATTTTGATACCTTCTCTCCGTCACTTGAAACAACTTACATCATAAGATTAACATCTCTTTATGTATACTAAAGATTGAATTTTCTGATGAGTTGTTTCAACTATTTTTTGCTAATGTAAGCAGTGCCATCAGTGTCTATAGCTTGAAAGATATCTTCAAAATGAGATGGATTAGTCACATTTTCGTTAAAATATTTCATGAACTCAGCCTAGGTCATTATTTTTTTATTCTCTGGTACTCTTCTGAGCTTGTTTTCAAAGATCGTGCAGCCTAGATCTTTGTTATCACCTTACTTACAATAACATTACTTTTCATTTTAGCCAGGTAGCTTTAAATATCATTAAGATTGATGATATACTCATTTCCTCTACCTGATTTCGATCTAAAGTTGTTGAATATTTCTATCAAAGCATCATTGTTTGTTCTAGATTATTGTAATCTGCTCTATCCTCTATTCATTAAGTTATAAATGAATTATGATTATGAAATTTTAATAAAAGATATCACTTCGAATGTTTTAAAAACTTCTTCTTAATTTGTAACATCTCTTGTTTCTTCAAACCTGCTCTTTTCTTTAACAATCCTGATAAACCGAAGTTTTTGGTCATCCACTTCACCTCAAAAACTTTCTTTTTCTTTAGATTGATATTCTTATCTCTCAGCCATTTTTAGTCCTTTTTCCAAATCTCAATCGTATTTTGCATCTCATTTATCTCTTCCTTCACATCTTAGATTGAAAATTCATGGATTTATTAGGAATCCCAAGTGCAATATTCAAAGTACTTTTGCCTGCATTACTATATTTTATTAAGGCTTAAAAGGACAAAATGGAAATCGAGTGATGAGTTTATAGTATTTGTCAAAAGGAATGATAAAAGCTAATCTTTGGACTCTTCTGTTTGGAGTACAAAGTTAAGATCAGTGTATATATTTCTGTTTGTATGGAGTAATCTCATAAGTCTAATATCTTTGATTGTATCTTTCTTTCGAGCATAAGTTAATCTTTCAGGTTAAACTGCAAGTTAAAAGTAGGATCCTTATCTTTTTTTCTATTTTAGCTCAGCTCTTTTTAATTTCCACCAAGAAGTGATCTTTTTAGCTGCTTTTTTCTTAGCCTCAATTATTCTTCCTTGAACCTCATAATCAAACTCGCTTTAATCAATGCTCTTCTTTAAATTTCCGGTATTTTTTACCTAAATTATATGTAACTTTTATTAAATGATTTTAAGGGTAGATTATAGCAGAATTTTCCTTCTACTACTAAATTCACCTAAACCTTTGCACTCAGTGAGATAATAAAGAGAAGCTAATTTCCATTATTTTGCACAAATATTAATTATCTTTCTCAGAGAGTCATTAATATCTTCGTTTGAGCTGAGGTTGACAACTAATGACAAAATGGTTGTCCCGAAGTTTACATATTTTGAAAATTATTCTTCTTTGAGAATTTAGAGATAGTCGCATATTAATTTAGCAATTTACTAGCGATCCATCTCACTTGTAAGTTTATTTTAATGAGCAAATATACATTAATCTCTGTTCAAAAGTAAGGCGTTTATATGTTATTTAGATAGATTTGGACCGATTTCTTTATTTTTTTTAAGAGATTTGAATGATAAATTTTAGAAATACTTCAACTCATTATTAGTAACTTACAGACTGAATCCTTTGGGTTCTTAAAGTGATCTGTATTGAAGCATAAGCAGAATCAAATTTTAAGCAATGTAGTTATGTTTTGCATATAAACTCAAGTTATCAATAACAGAAAGTATGTTTTCGGCATAAAGATCTACTCTATTGAACTTTTTGAATTAGACTGCGTCAAAAAGATTGTAACCACCTTTCTTAGATGTGTATTCTCGATAAAGATTATTAAGACCTGCACAGTAAAACTCGTGACCTTCAATTATTTATTTTGCATGCTTGGAGTGCTCGGAGAAGATTTAAACGAGGGTAGGGACTAGATATACCAGCTTTGTGTTAAAGTTAGGTCTATAGAATCTAACTTATTCATTATATTAAACTTCTTCTTCACTTTATTAGCTTTGGCGATGTAAATCTATGATATAGTTATCTTTTCCTCCATTATACTTGAAGTCATATTACGTTTTTAGTTACTTCTTTTTGTTCGGTTGGATCGATTTATTTACTGTTTTCTTGTCTTTTTTTGAAAGATTCATTGAATCAATTACGACAGCTAAAGTTTTTTTCAATACTTGTTATTCCTAATACTCTTTAAAATCTTCAGGCAAGAAAACTGTTCTTTCAATTCTCTGAGATTTTTTCTTTGTATAAAGTTTTACAAGTGCAAGCTCATATTTCTTCAATATAATACCTGACAATTTTGATGACTTTGCAAGGATAAGATTATAGTCTTGTTCAAAAAAGTAAGCGAAGTGTGAGTTATTATTTTTTTGATTTTCAACAAGCTAATTGGCAACAGTTGAAGTTCTATGAACAAAGCAATAAATATCGTTGATGAAATTCATAGATCTACAATAGTTGATTCGATAACACTGATGCATGAAGAAGACAACTTCGATAATGTTAAGAGCGTTGGCTCCTGTATATTTTTTAAGTGCAATCTGAATATGATTAGAGCATCTGTAAAATTATAGGAATTCCTCAACACTAAACTCTTTTACTAATTCTTCTTGGTACTATTCTTTGTGTGTTATAATGGTTAAAGCTGCAACTAAATCCAATATTTGTAAACTGTTGCCCTTTTAAAGAATGGAAAAGGCTTTGACTATTAGTTTTTTAAACTATTTAATTAACTAGTTTTTGTTTTCTATAAGAATCTTTGTAAATGGCAGATAGTTGGGTATTTTGTATTTATGTAATTTTTCATAAGAAGGCTCAGTTTGAACAAATTCTTTATAGTATCTTAAACTGATTGACTAAAATCTGTACATCACATTTACTTCAAACAAAATCTTTTTCAGTAACATTGATGTAAAATTCTTTTCATCTTAGTTTTTAGGAACATTTGCTGAGAATTGGATTTATCCTTTTAGTTATTATTTCTTTAGTATTTTTTGATGATAGAGGCTGCTGTAAGCTTAGAAATCATTGTAATTTGATAAAATTTTGAAAGATTCTTTTGGATTCACCATAAAGACTGCTTTTTTATAGAGTCCTTGAAGAATCAATCCTTGGATAAAATAAATACCCAATGAATTCTTGTTAGTTTATTCGTTTTAGGCGACTTTGATTTTCAAAAAATCAGAATTTACATTTTCATAAATCGCATGGAGAGCTATTGAAGCTAATATACCCTTTTAAACCTCAATTTTTCTCAAATTACTAGGAGCAAGTAAGATAGGGTTAATAAAGTTGTTTGAAATACAATTAGTTGAGTACTTTAGTCCAAGTGAGAGCAAATATCTACCAGCTTTCGCAGGCAAATGATATCTGTTACAGACAAACAGGCAGAGTTTAAATAGTTTGAATGATTAAAGAGTATCAAGAATGATATTAATGAACTTATGGTCTATATCTTCAAACTATGAAATTTAAGGTCTGTTATCAAAGTTATTTTATAATGTTTGTTATTTTTTATTAAGAGTTATTAACGATTGATAGCCTTTAAACTGTTGGAAAAACTCAGAGACTGAAGAGTTAATGATGGAGACGATATTAACAATTTTTCTCATGATATCATCTTGTAAAAAGATATTTCCTTTAGTTTTGATGATTTTAGCATTAAAATTATAGTTTTATTATTCATCAATAACTGAATATTAAGAGTGCAGCTTGTGTCCAATCTATGAAATGGAATTTCTCACCCATAAATCTTCAGGATCTACAAGAGATTTTATACTTTAGAGATCAGGCTATAGTGAGTTTAAGTCTCCAAAACTAGATTATAGAGAAATGATGTCTGCTTTTTGGCTTTAATTTATCACTTAAACTTGTGAGGTATTGTTCAAATCAGCAAAAGATTTTTAGACACTCTTAAGACCAATACTTTTTTATAATTTCTCAGTTTACTTACTTTAATTTAGCTCAGAAAAAGATTATTCTTATTCTACTTACTTTTTCTATATTTTTGATCTATTTTACTCACCTAAAGTTTGATAAATTGATTCCTTAACTTCTATCATATATTCTTCCGACATCTCAGATACTTTTCTTGAATGATTACTATTATCTCCTTCCGATAATTTCCTTTGGTATTCTCTTTCTGCAGCTAATTCAGGATCTTAATCAGAATCCCAATATTCTTATTAGTCACTTTATTTTTCTTAAATAATTTCTACTCGATTATTTTCGGGTTTCTTTTGTTCTTACTCATTTTCGAATTCAATTTCATAAACCAGTTATTCTAAAGCCAATGCAGAATACTTCTTTAATAAAGCTTGCTTTTAATACTAGCTCATCTTGTGTGCAAATTTATGTATTTTTTAGAGAATCAAAGTCCATTAGTTGACCAGATCCAGACATTCTATGACTTTTAGATAGCTTTAATCTTTTTCATAGTATTAAGCAGCTTCTCTAAATTTATTCTGCATTTCAAGAGATTATGCAGCTTGTTTGTTCATAAATGCTTTACAAAAGCACTCAAAAGCAGATTAGAATTTCTTACCGCTAAAGTAACATTGGCCTGCTTGCTTGAACATCATCATATCTTCAAATATTTGTGCTGCAAATAAAAATTGCTTTATAGATTTTACTTCTTACATTTTTAGCTTACTTTTAATCTTAGAAAGCTCGCTTGAACCCATGTTTTAGTAGGTAACGAATTTTTGTTTGATTGCATTTCTTTATGATTAAATTTAAATGAGCTTTTTAGTTGCTTCATCTGCATTTTTATTTGCTTCAGCTTTTTTGTAAAGTTACTTATGGCCACTTCTCTAAAAACATTTCATAGCTTGATCAAAATATCCCCGAGTATACATCTTCAAACCCTGTTGTTTCCAAGATTAACGATCTGTAGATGCTACTATTTTTTGGAATATCTTGACTTCCTCAGTTGCTTTTTTGCTTGATGAAATTACGAGCTCTTTTGTTATGGATTCCACAACATCAAGTTTTTACCATATTTTTTACAATGTTAGTCTTGAATGACTTTATTTATCATCATAAATGATTAAAGTTTTTCGAGGTCTGGTAATGGCAGTGTAAAGTAATTTGAGTTAAGAACATAATTCTGCATAGTCGTTAATGTCATTTATAAATCCTGATTTTTTCTTTTGTGCAAGCTTTTTGACTTCATAGGCATTTTTTTATGTATTGAAGGTTTACTGAACTGCAACTTATTAGATTTATTAGTTGTTGTTATCATTAACTTTTTTTTATTACATTTTTTTAGATTATTGTTCTTTAGGCTATGATTTGTGCCTAGAAATATTTGATTAGTATTGATCTTTGGCAATCTATTGAGTTATAACTTCAAGTGTCTTTAATGCGCTCCATTTGTCTTGACAGGGACTTTCAGCAAAAAAGTTGAAAAGAATTACATCATTGAACTAAAGTCCTTTGGCTTAGTAGATTGTTAAGCAGAGTGCATGTTGAAGCATAGCAGGAACTCTCTATTTACTCTATTGATCCCTAACAATTATAACTTGGTCACATCCGAACTAAAAAGGTGATTTTTTGATAGCATTCTCGCTTTATTATGTATTTTTATCCTAACCACCACACAATACATAAAAAAGAAGCTATTCATCACTTGTTGAAAGGATCATAGGTTTGGGTCCTGGTAAATCAGAAATTTCTTTCTTCATTCTGTCTATAGTTTTTGGAAAGAGGATCTCAATTGATGAAACTATTGAGTTTGCTAACTGAAGAATATTATTATGTGATCTGAAGTTTACAGTTAAATGCTTGATTACTGGAGCCTTCAAGGTCAAAGAAGAGTCAAAAAAATTACTATTGAATAATTTTTTTAAATCATAGAATCTAAAGCCAACTCCTTTAGCTATTGTTTGAGCAGTGTCACCAGAATAAAAAACACCGCAACTAGCTACTTTTGATAGAAGATAAACAATAGCATGGGGAAGATCTTGTACCTCATCTATCATGACATAATGTAGTTGAGGTCCTTCATAACCTGCAAAACGTATTCTATTCAGTATATAGTTGACAGTATCCATTAAATCGTAACCTCCAGATCTTATTTTCCATCTTTAATATTGACAAAATGTTTCATAGATATCCAATTTTTAGGCATGGGTGAGGAAAGTATTGGCTGAAGCTGTTACATAAGCTTGCTGGCTCAAATACTGTCCGGGATATTGATGAGCAGCTGCTGATCCTTTGATTGTAGAATAAATCTCAGTCCAAACTAAGTGAGGGGTTATGTTTCTGGAAGAATAGTATCTTTTGACAACTCTTGGCCAAAAGTGAACAAGGAAATACTAGTAATCGACTTCAAAAGAAAGAATATTTTTATTTTTCTTTAATTTTTTAGTCAAATTTTGTTTCTCCTTGTTTTCTCTCAGCTGAATTTGTCTCAAATATTCATGCTAGAGTTACTCTTAATCAGAATAGTTAATTTCTTCTTAGATATCTTCCATATCTAATTTTTCTTCATCTGGATTACGATAGTAATCTTCAATCATCATAACTCCCTTATTTTCATTATGCCAGGAAGCTTTAGAATCTTGATTTATAATCACATTCTTGTTTCTTATAAAGAAAGGTTTTGACATAACACCATCAATCATCATAATAAAGCTTTTGACTGTGAAAAAACCAGGATAGTCTTTTTCGGTTAGATCGAACAAAGAATTGAATCTTTTGATGTTTTCTTCGAACTTTTGTTTAATCTCATCAATGTCTTCCTACTTTTCATCGAAATTTTAGTTGTTGATATCTTATTAGAGTTTGATATCTTTAAACTCTTCGTTTAATTATTTTTCTTCTTAAATCTATTCAGCTGATTTTTTTTGCTTAAGAACTTAAGGAGCAATCTCTTCACCTTAATTTCCACAGTCTTATTTCATAACTTACTTCTGCTATTGTTGAATATTAGAGGACTAGTTAAGATCTTCAAATGATACCTATGATTTTTATTCTATAACCTGTTGTTTCATCTTTGAGCTTTATTCAAGCTTTCTCTTCTCCTCCTCTACTTTTTTTTTCTTTTTCTAAAGCTAGGCTTTAATATTATCTGTCAGTTTTTTATAATATCTTTGAATTTAATGAGTCAGGACTGGAGATGCAGTCAAAAAAATACAGTGAAGACCTAATGCCTCATCAATATCTTCAGAACCACAACGCACATCTTTCACTTTTTCAGAGAATTTCTTCTTATAAAGTGAAACCCGTATTCTGAATAACATCTCAATAGAAAAAAGCCTTAAGACAGCACAGGTTGTTTTGCCTGTGCCACTACGACCTATAGCCAAAACATTCCCATTCTCTCCAATAACGCTCTTTTATTGTTAAGTAAGATTAACTTTAAAATTAGGTATTTTAGTTAAGAGTTCAACTAAAGTTTGTGCACTTTGGAAATCAACAAATCTGCCAATCATGGAATCATTGATCTGTTTTTGATACTGAGCTATCTTTTTTCTTTAGACATAGTTTAAATGATCTTGTGATATCCATCTTTTCGCCTGTTTATCAAATATCATAGAGTTACCTTCCGAAGCAGATATGTAGTTATTTTAGAAAAAGAGAGGGAACACAATTTTGTTACTATTTAAGTTTGTATTAAAGTATTCAAGCCTTTCTGTATACTCATTGAAGTATTGACTAAAGAAATATTGATTTTGTTTCAAATAGCGATTTTGATCAACTTTTAATTACTAATAATGATCCTTCCTGGCAACATCATTTTCGATTTTATCAATAAAGATCTTCATTCTTTAATCCATTTTGTTTTTATTTTCAACATAAATATCTCCCAAAACATCTAAAAAGCTCATGTAGTTGACATATTAGTAACGTTTAATAACCCCTTGCTTAACAACTGGTGTTTTTTACACTCCAATATGGACGAAAAGGTTCTTTTATTTGAATAACTTGACAGCAAAAAATCTGTTAAAATTAATATTTTTCATGGCAAGAGGTCTAATATATCCATAAGTTAATTCACCTTTCTCATAGAAATTTCCATCTGCGAGAAAATAAACGAATCCTAAAACATAATAAATTTGTGATAAACTTAAATCCTTCATTCTTGCAACGAATTTTGAATCAAATCTTATAGGCCATTTGGCTTTAGGAAAAAGATTAAATGATTTAAAGAGAATCTATTCATTCTGAATGATGTTTAAATTGATCTGTTGATTATTCAGCTATAAAAGTTGAGTTTCGTTATCGAATTGATCATATTCATAGTATTCGTGATGATAACTAATGTATTTTTTGATAATTTCATTCTCTTTGATCCCGTAATAACTCACCTTTCCGCCTTTAAGAGACCATTGATATAGTAGATTCTTGAAATTATTGACTTCTGAATGAATCTATGGTTACAAAGCTTTAATTTGGCGTAATATGTTTCAGTTTATGGGGTAAACTGTATATTTGAGAAATCATTTATTTCTTTGAAGTTAGAACCAGATGATTTTGAATTTTTTCGATTGTTCTTCTTCATTTATATTATACAACTAAAATATCTTCTTTAATTAATAATGTTAATAAAAGAATTATATGAAATAACTTATATTCTTTTACATCATACCATTGAGGAGAGATACTCTTT
>Ga0194117_10002700_pt1 | contig 18579 bp, 13 predicted proteins | sample TA2MahsurfametaG_FD_160579 | JGI IMG/M metagenome (GOLD analysis project Ga0194117, IMG submission 160579) | Freshwater microbial communities from Lake Tanganyika, Tanzania - TA2015009 Mahale N1 surface | ecosystem: Environmental > Aquatic > Freshwater > Lake | place: Tanzania: Lake Tanganyika...
TTTTGTAATATTGTCTCCTCTCCTCATTAGCTCTCTTTTGTTTCCTTTAGAATCAGTCAAGCTGAGGATGCAACTATCGGAGCCTGGTGCATAGTTCCCGCGGTCATTTTTAAATGCATCAAAACAGATTCATCAATAGCAAGGTAGATTAAAATGTATTCAGGTTTTATGAAATACTATAAGGGCTATTCGAGATTCTTTAAAGGTTACAGGCTAATGCTGATCAGAGATCTGATTTACTATTCCACAATCAGTACTACGATGAATTATTCACTGAGTTTAGCCCAGGCTTTGCTCCTAGTTTCAGGTGCTATAGTATTATCACATCCTTTCGATACACTTTTAACGAATATCTATTACAAAAAGACAGATAGCCATCCTAACGTAGTTATACGTGATTTGTACAAAGAATTAGGTGTAAAGGGTCTCTACCGTGGTCTGTTATAGCGATTTATGTTTTTGGGAGGAGGAATGTTGACCACGATAGCTGGAATGTATTTATTGGTAAAGCTCTAAACAAAATGATAAGTACGAAATAACATCTGTTCTAATAATAGAAATTAAAATATCAAGATTCTTATATCTATTAATTTTTTTACTCTTATGTATTGTTGTAGAAGTACTACGGTTTGAAATTGATACCCTTGAATGATCTGAATGTTTGATAAGAAAGAGGAAAATGTTTTCTGATTTCATTGCTAAGGGCCATTTGGATAATACTATATTGGGGGGGATTTATCTCATAGTTATTTTTTTCGCACCAATTTAGAAAAGTATTCAAAATTGTTGTCTTTTTAATCTAGACATCTTTCTCCAGATCGTATTCTAGCATGTTTCGAAGGTAAAGATTTATATATTGTGCGGCTAATCTGTATTATTAATTAATTTTAGGCACATATTTAGGAGTAAGTTTAGGTTTACATAACTTGTAGTTTTGCATATCAGGTTGTAAATGTTCCTTGGGATTCCATTTATCGGATCTGGAAGATAGTAAGTTATCAATATTTTCATTGATCTCAATAATTCTGGGATTTTATTCTTAATTTATATTGAGATGATGAATATGATTCTCCAAGCCATATTTTTGGATTATAGTTGTCATCTAGATAATGATATTCTTTTGTTTCTGAATAGTTTCCGTCAATATTCTAAACCCTTCTTTGGCGTATTTGTATATAAATTAGAAGTTGGCATTCAAACTATACAGATTACTAATATTGATGGAGTTATTTTCGTTTAGATTGATTTTTAGATTATCCAGAATGGATAGTATAGATTACTAAGATAGTCCTTTTTTCATCTATCACTTTCTTTTTGAAATGTTAGGAAACGAAATGATACAATCGTTATTTTTATAAATCATCTATTTTTGATACTAAACCTTTCTTGTTTCTATGCAACTATAATACTTGATGTATATATGAAGAAGGAGATAAAATGATCAATTCATGTACTCATCAACCATTTCACTTACAAAAGTCTCCTATATAACACAATAAATACATTTTTCATATTTTGCATTGTAATTCTTTTTTTGCCGTTTTAATATTCTTCTTCTTTTTTCTTGTCAATTTGATATGGTAGAAGTTTTTTGACTGCATAGTGATACACGATCACATAAATGATAAAAAAGACAGTAAAGACTACAAAGAAGCTTGTAAAATCTTTACGATAAGAAGCAAAGGCAGGCGCTAGGAAGCATTCGTTTAGTAACAATCCGCTTGTACAGACACTCGAAACATAACCAGAATTTTCTAATATTTTCATGTAGTCAACATAAGTTTTACCACCCAGAGTTACTTAACCACTAATGAAAAACAAAAGGAAATAAACGATGTGTATCCATAGAAATTTTTACTTTTGAGTGAACTTGCAGAAAAATACGATGGTATCTGCTACTGTTAAGATGAAGCCGAGGATAGAAATGTACACACTGCAAAGATAGGCTATTTTTTAATATGAGTACATTTGTAGTAGAGGCTGAGATAAAGTTTGGCATTTGTTTCGATTGTTAGCGAAAACAAGTACGAAAAGTATTGTGAAGATTTCAAAAGTACAAAAATAGTGATGATGCAGCAAACTAGAGTCAGAGCAACTATAATTATCTTGAATATCAGTATTTTTGTTTGCATTTTTTGAATGTCAACTCCTTATTCGTTTTTTCTCTACACTTCGTTCGTCTCTACAATCATAAAGACCAATTATAATCACTAATAAAATATTTGATAGAGAATAGTTACATAAACATTCAAATATATCATTAATGTTTAGTTTTTAGCTCGAGTTAAGCTTCGCCAAATACTTTCTTTTGCCAGTACAGACTAAAAATTATAAGCACAACTATTGTTGGTAAGTACAATTCTACCATACTATCATATAAGACAAGACCACCAGATTTATATCCTGATCTGAACTCGTAAGAGATACCAACTGTCTATTCTTCACCTTACTTCAATGTCAATTTTTTGCAACTGCGTGTCAATGGTACCTCAACGATATGGCTTTATCCATTGAAGGTTAAATAGTGGTCATAGGATCCGCTGATACAATGTTTGGATAGAAAATCAATTCTTAAACAATATGGTTTTTATGTATTTTCTGCTTTGAGTAAATTGAAGCAGATTTTTTTGGTAGTGTTGTTCTCAAAAAGTAGATCTAACTGTCCAAGTTTATTGATTTAGGACTAATTAATCGTGAAGTCGCAATTTGAAGTACAGCTGTGGGCAAGTAAGAGTAACAAAAGGGAGGTAAGTAATTTTTGAATCATGATTGAAATTATTAATATTTTCATATTAAAATGATACTTTAAAAAAAAGTAGATCTGAGAGGAGTAAAGTATGATACAATAATAATTATCATTTCAAACTGGGCAATTTTGTTTACATGTTTTCTTTCTTTCTACAACAAAATTGCTTTGGTTTTTCTATTGCGATATTATTGCAACTTTTGATTCTAACATTTACTATTTATGGGAAGATAACAGATTTTTATGGTTTCTTCATGTTTTCTTATAAGCAATATTTCTATACTGCTTTTTTTGCAATTTTAGCATCGATGGGAGTTGCTTTCGAAGTAAAGTATAAATTCCCAATTATATTTCTGCAAGATTTGGGCTCATGAACATGAGGCAAGTGGTGGTCTGGCCTTTTTTTGAGTTTGATTACTGCACTATTGATCTAAAATTCACTGATTTCCCTCGTCTAATTGTTTTTAGAGTGATCCTTTCTAAAGCATCCTTTCTTTTTGAAAGATATGATTTAAGATTTTAAGCCTTTTTAGTTATTAATTGAAATACCAAAGTAGTTCTCCTTGTGTTTGTCTATTGGAAAAGACAATCTCACATCTTTGAAATCCTAAATTGAATTCTATATACTCATTTACTGCACTTACTCATTCTCTATGTTTCTACGAAGAGTATTCAACTTTTTCTTCATACTTTTACTTGATGACTACTAAAATTTTACTGTGAATTTCGATGAAAATTCTTAAAAAAAGTCCTAAGTGTCGATGCGGAGGACTGTAGGTGTTGTTTCAAGTATTTATTGTTTGTTGATATCGAGTTGCAAGACATTTGGTAGCTTCTGAGGGGATACTAGATTCTTTTCGATTGTATTGGAGAGTTAAAATAGAGCCTAATCTTCGTGATTATCTTCATTATTTTTGTGTGTGGTGGTATAATCTTCTAGTTGAAAGTTAACAGAAGGCGTGCATTATACGAACTGCATCTTTTGAATATAATAAACGGTTTTTATGGACACTATTTTATGTTTAGATAAATACTTATTACTTAAAATACATTATCAATCAAACAACTCTTTGAAATCATTGTTAAATAGCTTTTGATTACCTTTTATTTGGTGGTTGATATGAAAATTAATAATAGCTGCTTTAAGAGCTTTATGTAATACTAACAAGTTATTTGATTCGCTGCTTTTATATATACATACAGCTAGAACACAAAATATGCCTTGATCAACAGTTGAGTGAGTAAGATTCAAAGTCCATCAATATTCATTTATTATTAAATCATTTATTATTTATAATAGATGGCTCACGTCGAAGTCAGCAAACTCTCAAGTCATGAACTCGCAGAGTTAGCATGCACCTACGCTGCTCTCATTCTCCACGATGATTCACAAGACATCACCGGTATAATAGCACTTATTCAGGAGATAAGATTGCCACACTTATCAAAGCTGCTGGAGTCAATATTGAATCGTACTGGCCCAAACTTTTCGCTAAAGCTATCCAAGGACAAGATGTCTCTTCCTTTTTTAACTTTGGAGGTCAAGTCTCATCAGGTCCTGCTGCAAATGAACCTGCCAAAACTGCCCCAGTCGCTGAGAAGAAAGCTGAGGAGAAAGGAGGCAAAAAATAATAAAAGAAGAAGTAAGCACCACCACCTCCCCCAGAAGAGGAAGATATGGATATGGGCGACCTCTTTGGTTGATTCTCTGTCAGATAGATAACCATAAAATATTTCAAAGCAAATCTAAGATCCAATTTTATTCCTTATTGTGCTTCGATAGCAAGTTGTAACTGTATTTGATTTTGTTGCATATTGTTGGAGAAATATTCGCAATCATATACTTAATTTTCTATATGATGATGAAAAATAGTAATGAGATAATTTTCTATATAATTGAGAAGAAAATGCTTAGAAACAAATCTTTCAAATCTCACTCCAAGTCAACATCCAGCCAATATGACACACCCAAACTTGAGTTTAGAACTATAATCAAACGTAGAAATGATACTATTGCTGCTTCTCAACTCTATGAAGATAATCTTAATACTGGATCCAAAACCCTTTATATGAGCAGGTCTCAGATTTTGTAAACTTCTAAGAAGGAGGGCTAAGTTTAGAAAAAGGTTGATATTCGTGAGTACGTAAAACAAATGTGTATGAAAAAGGAGATAAAAAGGAATGATGGATGTTTTCAAGCTCCATTAGTAGCACAGTAAAGCATTATAAAAACAGGAAGTTTATCTTAGTCACGTTTACAGTCTTTAAACCAATCAAAATACATTCAAAAAAATACGAAAAGAACAATAGAAGAACTTTATTAAAAGATCCAAAAATTTGTAGAGCATAATATGAATATATTGAAGATGCAGAGAAAAAATATTGGACTTTCAAAGTGGTAGTAACTAAAGAAAATATTTTAAATTGACTCACAGATTTAAAGCATCACTGCTTACTATAGTGAGCTAAAAAGTCAGCTGGAGTAGGATGAAGTTAACAACTAGAAACTTAGTGACTTGAACAAAAAAATTGAGATTATAGAGACTTTACTTGCTAGCTAGTCTGTATAGTCGTAACTTTTAAAATTACAATACTTTGGAAGTAAAGTTCAGAGATAAAATACTTCATCCTTTTCGAATAAAAATTTTTTCAGCCAAGCGATGAAATTAAACAAAGAAAATAAATCTTTGAATTACAATAGAGATAACATAAAGATACCCAAATAGATAATGCCATTGAGTTCTACAAGTAGATTTTATTTTATACAGCTAAAGATAATTTCAAAAAACCTAATAAAAACTCATACTAGGTTTGCAAGTAGAAGAAAAAGTGGTATTCTGTGAACAGACAGCCGCTTCCAAGATCATCTTATTCTGCTCAGTATCTTAACTATGGCTACATTCCCATTTACAGTTATAAACCTGAGACATTAAGGCAATCTACATAAACTCCTTTGGCAGTTAACGCTAGCACTTATCAACAAGAGTATAAAGGAAGATTAGAGTCATTAAGAAAGATTAACTTCAAAGAACTTGACTGTTTCAAAGATAAGTTCAAGTATACTTTTATTTATATAGAACTACTAACATTTCATTTATCAACTCATGTAAAAAGCAGAAGGTGTAGTTATTTAAAACTTTAAAAAAACAACTACAGAGCATTGATGAGAATAATTTAAATATGAAATAGAACAAAAGTGATGTACTACCTAAATGCAAATCTGAAAGAGGATTTACACCTTTTATGAGTCTTAGCTGTATAAATGGATTTTATAAGACATAAGCTCAAAAGTAATTTAATCTTAAAAATACGATTGTCTATAAGGAGAATGAAGTTGTTTTGAAATCTGAGATTAAGGATAGAAAATTGGGTAGGTTGAAAGAAGATTTCAAAAAAATAACAAGAGTATGATAATTTACTAACAATAATGTGTAATCTGTATCCTTTGATGGAAGAATTACTTTTATATAGAAAATAAATATACTTATTGACAATGGTTGCCTCAATTCTGCTTCTCGTTCGTAATCTGCTCTTTTTGTTATTTGCTCTTTTAAGTAGTATATTTGCTTATTTAACCTAAAAATTCAAAGAAAGATGCACCAAACACAATTATGATACCCAATACTTGCCAGTAAGTGTATTGATGATTGAAATACATTATGCTCAGAACTACTGTGAAGATTTTACGTGTATTTGTGATGAAAGGTACTATATGCTGCTTGAACTGCTTTACTAATCGATAAATAAAGATCTGGCCACCGAATGAGAGGACTCCTGTGAACAGTAGATCTTTAAGATATTCACTGTGGTTAATTATTGCTGAAATCCATGGTATTAAATCCCCAGTGATTATGAGAAAGATAATGGTGAGAAAAGTGGTCCATTTATTTACTTAGACCATTAATACAGTAGGTTGTGGTTTGAATCTTTACTTAACAACTGCTTGGAAGTCAGGCAAAAAGCCGTCTGCCAGTAGTGAGACTATCATCAAAACTATGCCAAAGATCTAAGTTTTATGTTATTATTTTGAGCTATTGGGATCCTTTGCTTTAAAAATGAGCATTCCCAAAGTTACCAGAAGGGCCACAATTATTCTATTTTTGCCCAACTTCAAAGCCGTATCTTTTACTCCACTAAACAATACTCCTACCAATGCTACAGAAAGGATATTGCATGAACGAATCATCATCACAACTGGAAAATTTGTGAAGTAGATAGCGTAGCTATAGGTTATTGTTGAAATTACGACTGCTGAAGCACATTTTAGCCCATGATTCCAAGGAATAACATTGCGTTGTTATGAGGGGTAGGTGAAAAAATTATAGATTTTTCCAAAAACAAACGAGAAGAGGCCTACAAACAGTAGAGGTCCATATGGATTATTGATAGTTTACAGCTCTCCTGTGAGATTATTTTCATATTTCGATTTGATTCTAAGTATCTCAAACCTTACAATTTTTCTTGCAAAAGACCGGAAAGAGAGTAGATAGAGTACACTCCCACAATTCCAAATAAAAGCTGGATAGCTTTTTCCTGGTCTAACACTCCCATATATTCAGTAAAAACAGTTTATTTATAATACAAATAACTACTAAACATTAACAATATCATGGTTCATCAAGTTTTCCTGTAGTAGTTGCCTTCTATTCATCTGTTTCATCCTGACCATTGAGCCTCATTTGGTATTTTTAGTTTTAGATCTCGAGTTGACTGCCAGGTATTGGCATGGATTATTCTTACTCGTATCTAGATGGAGGCTAAGGTTCCACTTAAGTAATTGAGAAATTACTTGCTTTCATTTAGGAAGGTTTGATTTATTCCTCAAGTTGTTTCTATGCATGCTTCTTTTAGCCCATTAATTCACTCACAAATTCATATTTAACGACTCCAAAGACTAGAATTAATCCTAGAATTTGCCATACATTTGTGGCATGTTTATAAACGATTATGCTAAGTCCGACTGTAAATATTTTTCGAGTAGTGATTACAAAAGGTACAAAATGTTGTTTAAACTGTTTGATCATTCTGTAGACAAACATTTGCCCTATTGTACTTAAAATACCCATTCCAATCAAATGAAACAAAAATAGGCGATGTTATATGATGAAATAGAATTGTCCTGTAATCGGTTTGTCCATCAAAAATGTTTCGATTGTGCAGGCATAAAGGAAGGATAGAATCGTTACCCATTTATTGATTATAGCCATCATTTACATAGGTTGAGGTTTGTATTCTGATTTAATGTGGGCTTGGAAATCAGGTAGAAATCCATCTGCTAAGAGTGAAACTATCAATAGTATTATTCCGAAAAATTCAGTTTTTTTTTATGATTTTTTTAGAGTAGGATCTGCTAATTTGAAAAGGATTATTCCTAAGGTAACGATAATTCCAATCACTATTTTCTTCATACCAAGTTTTAGCTTTTTATCTTTTACACGAGAGCAAAGAACTCCCACTAAGATAACAGAAAGGATGTTACAGGATTTGAACATCATCACAACTGGAAAGTTGGTAAGATAAATCGCATAAGTATAGGTGAAAGTTGAAATTGCAACAGTGAGTCCACAGAGAGCGGCATGTTTGGGAGGTATATGAGTTCTATACATTGACTGGATTGTATAATGATTGACGATTACTCCAATTAGCCATGCAATTCCGCAAGGGTAGATGAGAAATGCTGATGCATACTCAAATTTTTCTTTTTTTTGAGTAAAATTATTGACGTATTCTGATTTGAGCCTAAATTATGATTAGTTTACATGGATTAATGAAGGACTCCAGATACAAGATAACTGAGGTAGATACCTACAATACCGGATACAAGTTGGAAACATCTCTTAGGATCAACGTAAGAGCAAAGCTTCATTATATAAGTTAATATTTTATAAGGTAATCACCTGTAATATTATTTTAGACTTTGTATCTTAGTTTATTTTTCTATGGTTGTGCTAAAAACTATAGTATCAAATATTATCATTTTGACTGTGTAGTAGACTCTATATCTTTTTCATCAAAACAAATTTCTAGGCCAGTTACAATTCAAAATTGTTGAGATATACATCTTACTGTAGTAATAGCTATTTCTTTAGTTCTAATTTTTTGAGTTGTAGTTGTTATTAAGCGCATTCTTTTGAATTTCTATTTTTTATTTATCTTATCTTTTATTTCTAAAACTATTACAGTTTGGCCCGTCCAATCTACTGACTAACCAATACTTTTCTCCTTTTGATTCGTTTTAAGTTAATCTATTTTTCTCTATTCTAGCGTATACTTAGCTACGTTAGTAGAAAGATACCATCATGCGTTGGGAATTTTATTTGCTTTCTCTATATCGTGCAATTTTAAACTATTGGAGTATCGTTCGACTTGAATTACGTTATTATGTCGATTTATTCATATTTTATCTTAGATTGTCTTATTAAGTTGGTAGTGTTTTCTATTTGTAATTGGATTTGTATTTGAAAACTGACTTATTTTTGTCATGAGGTTATGTTGATTCAATTTAGATAAACTGTTTGTTTCTGCGTTTTTGGATAAAATTTATGCGGTTGGTTAGAGCGATTATGTGGGGATCACCATAGATTTTGTTGAGAGTGTAATAACTTTTGTTCATTTAGAAGAAGTTATAGTACAGTCATTATAAAAGGAAGAAATCAAAGCAACTGCATTACTTATTTTGGATGAGGTCGGTCTTGAGGGTTCAGACTTAGCATCCTCGACAAACACATCTGTAAATTACTGTCTGTCTTCTAAAAAAGATAACTGTAACGTATTAGCAGTTATTTTTGGAGAACTATTAATTTAGAACAATCACTTCCTTCGTTTGATAACGGACCTCCGTTGAGTAGCTATAGTCCAAGAATACCTAAAGACCACATATCAGTTTGCCAGCCTTAACGTAACAATGAGATTTGTTACAAATACTATCTGTCGAAGGCTTAATGCTCTTAAAAAAGTATGAAATTAAGTATTTAAGGTGGAGTTCTATAAAGTAATGGCATTTTTAGGTATCCTTCCTTATGTTTGGCTAAAATAGTTGAAGAGAGTCCTGCGATTTTGAGGTGTCCATCGGGTCTAATATCTCCTTTCGTAATTTAAAAGTAAATTGATTCAAGATTGATGTTATTATGAGCTCGTCCAATACTACTTAAAGCCCAAATTCCGTTTGCAACTTGTTTTAAAAAAGATTTCAAGAGATGTTGTTTATTTTTAAACTGATTCAGCAACAAATAAAATTCATCCTGAATACAATAAATAGTACATTAGACCAACTTGCATTGATGTAGTTATCGATCGTTATCATCCATTATTTTTTCTATTTCCAAATTTTATGAACCTTTAAGAAGATTTTTTTTTATTAGGGGTGGATTAACTTACTTACAATGTCATAATGAGAAGCACTCTAGAGTTCGTAGTTATACCTAATTTATGGATATTTGGTGCGGATGAGAGTGTATTTCTTTGGCTGAGAAATACCCACTTTTACAGTCAGGTATTGCTCTTTGGATGTTTAATGCAATAATTTTAGCACTTTGAAGGCTTCGAATTTATATTCATCCTCAACAGAAAAGATGAGTTTTTTCTTCAATTCTTTCACAATTTTCTTAAAGCCAAAAGGCTGTTAGGTTTAGTTGTATTATGTTTTTACTCTGGTGCCTTACATTTCTTTAGCAATACTGGCAATTCTCTTAGTTCTTGTTTTGGGTGTACTTTCTTTGACTCTGGACTGTGCGAAAGCAGAATGTAAACTTTTTGTATGATTTCTGCTTCTCTTGAAATTATTTAGAGTCTTTTGGTTGTTTTTGGATTGTGTCATATTATAGGGCGTATTTCTGTTTTTATTTTCCTTATTGTTGAACTGTTCCAAAGGATTAAGATTGTAAGTATCAAGAGTACATAGAGTCCTAAGTTTTTCAGGACGTATTTTATTTTTGTGTGTATGGGCAGGAGTAGCCATTATTATAGCAGTTATCTAACAAATAATAATCTTATTCTTATTATGTTAATATTACCCAAAACATAACTTATAGATCTTTTGATTCTCTAAATAAAATACGAAGAGTATGGATATGGTGCCACATATTAAAATTTTCATTGCCTTATAAAATCATAAATTTTGAATAAACAATATAAATGGCTTTCACCTAAACAGGTAAAAGAGGAGAGATCAACGAACTGCATGAGGGTCTCAACTCTAAAAATTTTGATGATAAAAAATTAGCATTAAAGAAGGTTATCGCTCAGATGACACTCGGCAAAGATCTTTCACCTCTATTCCAATCAGTTCTGAAATGTCTTGAGTATAATGAACTCGATATCAAAAAACTTGTTTATCTCTACATCATCAACTATTCCAGAAGCAAACCAGATTAAGCCATCATGACTATCTCTTCGTTTAGAAAAGATGCTGCTAATAAATCTAATCCTATAATTAGAGCCTTAGCAGTAAGAACAATGAGTTCCTTAAGAGTACCAAAACTGAACTAATATTTGGTTGAGCCATTAAAAGCAGCTCTCAATGATGAAGACCCTTATGTAAGAAAAACTGCTGTGTTAAGTATCCCAAAAGTATTTGAAATTGCACCGAATGATGCTGAGACTAATAATCTAGTCTCTTTGCTTTAGGTGTTAGTTACTAAGGAATCTAACGGTCTTGTGCTTGCAAACGCTATTGCTTCTTTGGAAGAGATTGCTGTGTTATCAGGAAGACAACATATCAAAGTTGATTCACAACTTCTTAGCAGAGTTTTAGTAGCTATCAATGAATGCATGGAATGGGCACAAGTTTTCATCCTTGACTTTTTATCCAAATACAGTCCAAAAGACGAAAAATAAGCAGAGATGTAAATTTAAATCTAGTTAGGATTATCGACCGTATTCTGGCAAGATTAAGTCACATCAATCCCTCAGTTGTTTTCGGATGTATCAGATTAATTGTGAGATATCTTGACTTTTTAAGTAACTAAGATCTAATCAAATATTTGATCAAAAAGTTAGCTCCTTCAATTGTTTCTGTAGTTTCATTCACTCCAGTTGAGATACAATATGTTGTCCTCAAAAACATCCAGTACATCATTGAGAAAAGACCATCAATCTTATAGAATTAAATCAAATGCTTTTTCTGTAAATTTTCAGATCCCTACTACGTCAAAAACGAAAAACTGTAAATATAAAATCTACATAGATAAATTTTGACGAGAATCATCAACTATAAAAACTACGAGTCTGTTTTAGAAGAGCTCAAGTAGTATGTTTGCGAAATTGATCCTTAATTTGTCAAAAAATGTATAAGAGCTGTTGGAAAAATAGCTATTAGATACGAAAAATCAGTATAAAAATGCATGGGCATCATTGCTAGTACTATCAAATAGATCAAAGATGAACATAAGGAACAGTTAATCAATTAGATACTCATCGTAATTATGTTTAAAAATAGACTGTCAAAAATATACTGAGGAAGTATCCTTCTAAATACAATTTCGATGGAATGTTCTTGGACATGGTTGCATTACTTGATTTTGCAACTTAAGGTGAGGCCAAATAAGCAGCAGTTTGGATTTTAGCTGAATATGCTGAAGAAATCTATAATGTATCGATGGCTACTTTTAAAAAATGGATTGCGAATTTCCAAGGAGAAGAGAGGAGAGTGCAACTCTAAATATTGAGTTCAGCTGTTAAGGTTTATCTTAAATATCCTGATGAATTCTAAACTTTGATTAGCGATCTTTTAACTGTTGCTACTGAAAATGTTAGTAACCCAGACGTAAGAGATAGAGCTTTCATTTACTGGAGGATGCTTTCGACTGATCCCTAAAAGACGAAGAGTGTTGTTTTTGGCTATAGGCCACAAGCGAGAGATACCGACAAACTTGTGGATCAAATTTTCTTGAGATAAATTATGAAATCTATGGGTTATGCATCATCTCTTTATGAAAAGAGACCTGAAGAGTTCTTTAGGAAATGTCTGGCATAATAGAAAGTAAGGATTAGTTTATATAGGGAATCAAAATATAAGAGGAAGAAGAAGTACCTCCTAGTCAAACTCAATCTTAAATAAAGACCCAAGTCAAGACACCTGCCCAAACAGTACAGGTTGTGAATAATCAACCAAAGCAAGTGGTTTAGCCTGTGCAGGTAAATACAAAGAAAGAAGTAAAGTAATAGAATTTGATTGATCTGTTATGATGTCATAAATATTCTGAGAATTTCTATAACTAGCTATCTTCACTATCAAAATTTTGGCCTATTAAGGCTAAAAATATCTCTAAATTTGTATAAAATAAGTCCTGTAATAGATGAATTAATAACAACTTCCGTTTTAATTATGATATTAATTTATAATAAATGTTTGACTAAAATCCATTTGCTCCAAGAGCTGTCACTTGCTTAACTCATCGCAGAGAAAAAGCTACCCATATTTGTACTGATCTTAACTGCCAACACAACCCTATACTTTGTCCTTTCTGTCTTAGCGATTTGCGGATAAGAACCCTACATGGCCATGAATCAAATATACGTCCGCTAAGTGAAGGAGTGGAATGGTTAACAGGGTTGATTCGTAATCAAAGTAAATCAATTGAGTTGATATACTAGCGTACTATTGGTAGTCGGGAGAATGAGGTTATAAAATTCAACTTATAGAAAGGCAGTCTAGTGATATAATAAATGTAAAATCGTTTATAAAGTTTAAAAATGCAACTGTAGGTTGAGATCTAGATGTTAGTGAAAGAATTTCAGAAGCAGATACAGACATAAAAAGTTGAGTATCAGAGAAAACTTGAGGATTATCATCGCAACTTCATGCATAATCTTGATGTTATCAAAAAGGATTCGATAGAACTCTTGACTTTCCAGCATTCGCTGAAATATTATAACAACTCCAACAGTTTCACTTTGAAACTCATCTCAGAAACAGAGCATCGCTCACAATAATGGATAATAAATCAAAAACGAGTGCTAAACAGAGTAGGCCATATTCTCGAGAATCATTCTTTCGTAAGTGCAACAATCAATGTTTTTGCACGTGCAAACAAATCAAATATGTTTACTTTACCTTCCTGGAAAGCAGATAAACAATAGAAAAACTAAGTAGAGAGAGACATACGCGGACTTGTAAGAATGACAATGGCAAATTGGATGTAAATACCTTAGTTAACAGATATCTAAATTGGCAAAGTAAATTAATATGGATCTAACAAGTATCATTCGTATCAAATTAGTGTATGATTATTTGTATTGTTATAGTTTTCCAGTTAAGAAATGTAATGCATAATTTAAAGAGATCATTATTAGTTCATATTTCCTCTTCAACCATCTACTAGAATTCTTATTCGTATTCTTTTTCTTTTACCGGAATCTATTAGAAATCCAGTAAATAGTTTTACTCTGCTTTTCCATTTTTTTTCTTTTACTTCAAATGTTTTTGCTTAGTTTACTACAAGTATTATAAAGGCCTTTTGTCTTATTATTCTTCGTTTTGTGGGTCTTAGTTTATTTTTTAGTTCATCTTAGAATTTAATGTTTTTTATGCAGTTCGAACAAGTTATAAACTCGTTATTGGGATCAATAGTTCATGAGACGTGAGACTATTGTATGGCATTTTCGCTGGAGATTCATAAGCTCTGATGGGACTATCTGGACATACACTGATGACAGAAGCCGAGTAGTCCAATTTAGTTACATACTAACTATTAGTCTATGTTTATCTAGGATGTAAATTTTTTATATAAGACTATAGTGTTTCTTTAAGTTAAGAATTATTCTTCATATTTACTTCTAATACATCTTTGATTTAGTTATTTTCTCTTTTCAAAAAATGTATTTAGTCCAATAATTTTTTATTCGAACGCCGAGATTTCAATTTTATGTTGGCTTAGTCTAATTCTGATTTGATTTTTTTTAACTCACGGCAAAGCTGAGCTTTGGTTTATTGCTCTTTCCTTAATCTATATTCTAGATCTTCTTTCGAATTCTTATATATTCTTTATAGTTAATCATACATGAAAACCGAATGACTCGTTATTTTCTTCATTCTGATTATTTCTTCTTGAAGTTACATATTTTCGATCTGTATTTCATTCATTCTTGTATACTTGATGCTCTTCTTAAGTTCTACATTTTAAGCTTTCAGTCGATCTATATCATCTTTGAGCCTGCGTATGCTCTTTTTCATTTATAGATATTGTTTAGTATATGTCTCATCTTGTGGATTTTCTATTTTCCATCGAGGAGTGGAAAGGTCTCTATCTTTACTGAAATTGGATTTTGAGAGTGAAAAAAAATTTTGATTACTTTTTTTCCTCATCGTCAAATCCATCATCTCTTTTTATGATTTGAGAAGTTGTGTTTTTTTTTTGGTGTTATTTTATGCCAGATACTTAATTTTATTTCTTAGCATCAAATTCTCGCTATAGAGATGCTCGCGATCCCAGAATATTGACCTTCTCTGGTAGTTGTGCAAAGATTATTTGCGGTCTGCCACATACTACAGAAAAGCAGCTTTGCCCGTATTTAATAGGCATTGTTTTTTCGGAGAAAATTGTGTTAATGATTTGGCCATTATAATAAAAATGGTGATGAGACGTTTCTAATCTCATATTATATCGTTGAAAGCAACAATATAAATGGATCAGTCTACACTCAATTTCATTTATTTCTTAGCTGCAGTAGGAGGCATCGTGTTCATCATTTGGATATCAAAGCTCCTATGGAGTATCATTAAGGCCATTTTGCCTGCAAAAAACTTTAAGGAGAGATATGGATAGAAATCATGGGCGGTAGTAACGGGAGGAAGTGATGGTATCGGCCTTGGTTTTTGTGAATAGTTGGCAGCGTTAGGGTTCAGCATTTGTATGATAGCACGCAACAAGGCGAAGATGTAATCGGCACTTGACAGAATAAGATAGCAACATGATCACAACTCAATCCAAACAAAGCTAATAATTGCTGATTTCGCTGATAGTTACAAGTAAGATTTCTTTGGCAGAATAAAACAACAGTTAGACGAACTGGATATCTCGATTTTGGTCAACAATGTAGGTATTTCTAATATTGGGAGGTTTCATTAAATAGTGGAGCAGAGGGTGAGGAATTAAATTTTTATAAATGTTCTGCCGATGACAATACTGAGTAATTGGGTCATCCCGCGCATGTTAAAGCGTGAAAAGAGAGGCGCGATTATCAATTTGTCATCTGTCGCTGGACAATACCCTCTTCCCTATATTTCAGTTTATAGTGCTACTAAAGCATATAATGACTTCTTCTCACAATCCATCTAAATGGAGTATTCACATAAAATAGACATACTATCAGTCAAACCCATGTATGTTGAGAGTAATCTATCCAAAATGACCAAGTCATGCACAGTTGCAAGCAAAAATTAATGTGCACAGTCTTCACTCAAATATTTGGGATTGGATTACGAGACGAATGGATATTACATGCATCGATTTATAGATTATATGACTTCATTAATGCCCACACCTCTACTTCGGTGTGTATCGTAGTCAGAGAGTAGGAAAGTGGTGTAGAGATAAATGTAAGCATGAATGATTTTTTTATGTTTTATCATTGGGTAAAATCTAATGCTTCTCCTTGGATATTTTTGATGAAAGTGACGTTATTTTGTAATACAGAGTTGCTTTTCTCAAATTAGAGAGAAGCTTTCATCCTTAATCTGCTTGCCAGTGACTTCTTGAGGTTTTATTCTCTGAGCTCGTTTATGTATTCAAAAGACGGAGTGAGTTTGCCCTTATCAGTTATTACTGCTCTCTTTAACTATGGAAGAAGGCCTTGTTCATCGAGAGGTTTAGTTGGATCACTGCTAAGGATGTTATTTACCATATTTTTGAGCAATTGACTAAAATGTTCAGCTATATAGATTAATGTTTACAAGCATCGTATGCCAATTAACATGGTAAAAAGTCGATAGCCAAGTACATAACTTTGCCTTACTTGTAGCTAGCATCAAAGGTGTTGAGATCTTACTGGCTATCATAGTAGAAAAATGGTTTTTAAGGTTGAGTATACTCTGTAAGACATTCTATTGAGCCTTATAGATCACAAGTCACCTTTATAAAAATTGAAGTACATCACAAATTCCTAGCAAACGCAATCTTTTTTGGTTATTAAGCTCTATAAGATCTTGATTGAGTATATACTTAGGGAAATTAGGTCCCCAAAAAATACAATGGAAGAGAGCAGATATGTAAGGTAGATACTTGGTATTGAAAACACATTTATACTTACCTGGATTCTTGTAGTAGTCATTTTTATCGAATTTGACAGATGGATCCAGTGGCTCTATACAGTCTTATGTGTTGATTGTAACTAGATAGATAGTATTTCTATGGATGGGATTTTCTCGATCAGCCCAAATCTCTTCAATTTGTTTGGTTTGTATTTTAGTTATGGGTAAATTCTAGAGAACTTAAATGCAACCTGTTGCTGTTCTTCCTCTACCAGTTACTGCAAAAATCATCGGTGAGAGTTCTTTTGGTATTTGTTTCTACTTTATTTTAATGCCTATTTGTTTAAGGTGAGAGTAGCATTCTTTTACATCAAAGTATTTATAGGAGCAGTTGCAGTGAAGAAAAGGAGTGCTGATACCCATTTGCATTATATACTACCCAAAACCTTTGAGGAAGTCAATTGCACCTGCCATGCCTGCGTATTTTCCAAATGCGATTAATCGATTATCCTTCTAATCAGTTATTTTTTCGTAGTCTATAAGGCGGATATTTTGCTGTAGGAGAGCATCCAGAGCTGGCATATTGTGTAACTGTCCCTAGGTCAGTAAATCCTTACCTTTATGGTGTGTGAGAAATAAACAAATGTTTTGTTGGGGATCAGTTTGTCGATAGGGACCTACTTGATGCCAAGTATAACAGAACAACCACTGATATCTTAGCTTATGATAGCACCTGCTTGTTCATACTCAAAGTCTGAGAAAATCCTTTTCTTGGAAGGCTGGACCATGATTCGGATATTATGATATTTTGAGAGTATCTCTTGAACATCTTGGGGAGTGAGGGGTGTTCTGCGTTCCCATACACTTTTATCTTCTCTGCGAATACCAATATAGTTGGGTGTTTCCATGCGTGAGTATTCAAAATTAAATAAAATTAAATAATTATCAAAGATGTAAACTGGGCCATATATATAATATTATACTCTAGGATTAAATTTGATGAGTTAATCAGATATAGTACAATTTTAGAAGTCTTCAAAAGGACATGGAGATCAGAATAATTAGGGGCATAATGGATATTTACCAGATTTATTGAACAAAAAGAATAGAGAATACAAAGATGGAAGAGATTTATACATAACTTTGGTTTATTAGATCTGTGACAGCTTAAAGAATAAGGAATATTTATATATTTTGTTAGTTTTTGCAACAACATTATTTTTGATTTAATTATCTTATATTGATTTTGATTATTATGAGCAACAAAAATCTATACTCCATTTTACTCCCCACCTACAACTAACGAGAAAATCTACCCATAGTTATCTTCATCCTCAATGAAGTAGCATAAAAAAAGTAAGCTATACAACATCTAGTGGCCTAAAGTTTTAAATTGTCATAGTCGAAGATAATAGTCCTGATGGAACCAAAGTTATTGCACATGATCTAGCCAAATATTACACATCGATGAGCATTGTACAGTGGTCAGAAGTTTAGCTGTGCATAAACCAGAAGTTATTCTCTGGTAGTTGTGCAAAGATTATTTGCGGTCTGCCACATACTACAGAAAAGCAGCTTTGCCCGTATTTAATAGGCATTGTTTTTTCGGAGAAAATTGTGTTAATGATTTGGCCATTATAATAAA
>Ga0194117_10002704_pt1 | contig 18568 bp, 15 predicted proteins | sample TA2MahsurfametaG_FD_160579 | JGI IMG/M metagenome (GOLD analysis project Ga0194117, IMG submission 160579) | Freshwater microbial communities from Lake Tanganyika, Tanzania - TA2015009 Mahale N1 surface | ecosystem: Environmental > Aquatic > Freshwater > Lake | place: Tanzania: Lake Tanganyika...
GGGGAGTATAGCAATTTGATGAAACTTTGGCATCTGTTCAATTAACTCACGAATTATGTTTAATTGATTAGATGTATAATCATTTTCTATAATTGTTTCAGTTTCTTCTTCAAACATTATGATATACTATGATATGTAATTATATATTTAAATATATATTTTAATCATTTAATAAATTTATTATATTATTTAATCTTCAATAGTAAGTCTAGGTTTTAATAAATTTTTATCATCTTTAGTTGAATTATAAATTTCACCAATAATAGAAATATACTTATCATTTAATTCAAATCTTTGTGCTATAACTCTTGCTATAAATTTATTATTTTCTTGTATTGAATTAAAATTATCATTTGCATAATAATGATCTCTAGCAATAAATAATACAAATGGAGATGGAGTTTCATCTGAACTTTCTGCTCTAATTCCTGCTTTTGTAATATTTTTTGCAATACAATTTAATAACATTCCACTAACAGGATAACATACTTCACATAAAAATACAACATCAAATATTACATTCTGTCCCTTAATAACACCACTAGAATAAGTAATAACTTTTATTGAATTAGGTTTAACATAACCTTCAACAATACATTTTCCACCTATCATTTTAGATATTGTTGTTTCAATTATTATAAGTAAATTTTTACCAATACTATTTATAGGTAATAAAATTGTTTTAGTAATTTCACAAATAGTAAATACATTTGTTATATCTGTTTTTCTTTTTTGAAATTGATTTTGACTTTGAATTCTAGTTGTCTCCATTATATAAATATAAGTATAATATTTATATTTAAATATAAATAATAATTAAATTTCAATTTTTTTGGCAGGGAGATCCCTGCCCGAACCCTCTATATTATTTAGAAATTAATTGGGTCGTACAGGGGTTCCCCTGTAATTACTTTTCTTTTTTTTCAAATTCATTAATAATTGCGGTTTCGGTATCTAAAAACCAAACTAAATCATCTAAATTTATATAATTATAATACCTTAATGTAAATTCTTGTCTAACACATAATTCATTTGCATTATCTTTTGTCTGTTTAGAAATATATTTATTATCATTTTCTATATCATTTAATAATTTCATAATTTTATCTTTACCAGATTGATCACAACGAAATCCTGTACTACGTTTATTTTCTGTATCTTTTATTTTATAAACCATATATTTTTTATTGGTTTCAAATCCAATAAATCCAACATATTTATTTAAATTTTCTTGTAATTTGTATTTATTTAATATTGCTGATTCTAAATCACGTTTATCTTCTGGTTCAGCTGGAATCCAAAGTTTTGTATTTTTATTTAATATATATACATTTAAATTTGTTCTACGGGAAGGACCATCAAACATAACTATACCTGTTATTCCTTTTGATACAATAATTTTTGAAAATAAATATTCTTTTGATTTTAAATATAAACGTTTTTCTTTTTCATCAATAAATGTTTCATCAAGTGAATTATCTGAATAAAAATAATTTAATAAATTAATTTTTTCACTCATCATTAATGAATCAACAATATGTTCAACTAAAAATTTTTCTAGTATTTCTAAACGGTCTGATATATTTTCTTCATTTATTAAATCAGTATTTGAACTTAGTTTGTGCATTATTATTCCACAATGTAAATACCAATTATCATTACCTCTTGGAACTTTTGTTGTTTCAAATGCAAGTTTATAATTTATAAGCATATTAGAAAAAACTTTTTTACCTTCATCAAATTTTTTATCAACCTGTTTAATTTGTTGTTTTGATAATATACTTTTATCTTCTTCTTCTAAATCAGATTCAAATTCTTTTATTCCACGCTTATCAATTACAGGTTTAAGTGCTTCATTTTTTATTTCAAAATTAATACTTTGATGTTTATAATCTATTGGAATGGATCTATCATATATAGAAATATTATTATTTGTTAGTTCACTAGGTTGAAATAAATAATACTCTCCTATATTAATTAAATATCCTATTCTTCCATATTTATCTATTAAATATTCACTCCCATCTGTTATTATTTGTGTTAATGCTGAATAAATTTGTGATGGTGGATATTTTTTAGGAATATTTATCAATTGAAATAAGTCTTTTTTTTTATAAAAATAGCGTATTTTCATTAAATTCTTTATTTTTTGAATAATTTTATCGGAGTTTATAAGCATAAAAGCTTCATTATAAGTATCATAATTTAGCTCTTCTTCATTTAAATCTACTGATGGCAAACAATCAAATTGACAATGCATAAAATCACATGTTGCGGAATTATCCATATCACCTACTTCAAAATTAGTTAAAACTTGATGATCTGATAAAAGTTGTTTAATATTTATATTTTCTTCTATTTTTTTAAAATTATCATTTGTAAAATCTATTTGTTCATGATTTATAATACAATCTACTGATGTTTGTTTTAATAGACGAGTTACTTTTCCTATTTTTACAGCTTTTATTTCAGATGTTCTATATACATATAAATCAACTGCTTCTTCTTTTGAATTTTCTAATATAGTTCCATGTAAAAATATTTCAACATTTCTTTTTTCAAATGGTAAATCTTTATGCGAAAAATTACGTACTGCACGACCAATAATTTGTTCTATTCTATTTACATTATACCAAGGATCTAAAATATGTACTTGTCTTAGAGCTTTAAAATCTAAACCTTCTGAACCAGCCTGAGTAATTAATACAACTTTAATTTCTTCTCCATTTAAATTATTATCACTTGTAACTCCTTTCATCTCAAAATCATTATTTGGTGAAATTCTTGTATCACCTGTAATCATAATATATCTTGCTGGCTTAAAATCACGTTTATCTAATGGTTCTTTCATAGTTCTTACATCAACTACAGGTGTAGGAGGATTTTTAAATAATGGTTTTGTATTTTTTCCATATCTTGTAAATCCCATTTCTTCTAATGCAAGAGCAACTGGAATTATTCCTGCATCAATAAAAGCTGAATATATTAATATTATTCCATCTGATACTTTGTTAGTTTTTGTATTATAAATATTTTGACAAATAGCTCGAATTTTAGAACTATATTTACCTATTTCATTTTGATTAAATACTTTTGGAACACCTTTTTTATATTCAAAATTTCCTTTAAAAGATGGTGTTTTTGAATCAGTATAACTCATTATACGTTGTAAACCTTGTGTTCCTGTTAGTTCTTTTGGATCTATTTGAAGTATTTCGTTAAATCCACCTCTTATTTCTTTTTGAGCCTCTTTATCTAAAATAGTTTCTTTTATTTTATTTAATATTGTAGGCATATCTGATTTGGTTTCACCCTCAATAATATGTATTCCTTCATCATTTTTTATATTATCTATTTTATTAAAATCTATTTTTTTAGAAATTATTTGTCTATCTTTGTTATTTGATATATTTTCATCTGATATATCTAATTGATCTGATATAGCTAATTGATCTAATTCATCTGATATAGTTAATTTATCTGACTTATCTAACTTATCTGATATATTTAAATCATCTATATCTATTTCATCTGATTTAATTAATTCAGGACTAATATTTTCTTCATCTTTATCTTCATCTTCATCTTCTATTTCAAACTCTAAAGAAGGTATACTTGTTTTTTTATGTTTTTGTATTGTAGATTTATATGATTCTATTTTTGATTTATCCATTTCAATATTATGTACTTTTTCAAACATTTTTGTATCGGCATTAATACCCTCTGTTATTATTGGTTCTGACTCTATTTCTGAACCAATATGTTCTTGTTCTGGATTTTTGTGTATTTCTTCAATAATAGTAGTATTGACTTTTTCAGGACCATTTGAAACTATATCATCAATCTCTTCAATAATATCTTTTTCTAAATCTTGTTTATCTACTACAGGAGATATATCATCTACATTAATTTCTTCATCATTTATATAATCAATAGGTCTAATATCTTTAACTAAATCTTCTAAACCATCAATAGGATATATTATATTTAAACTTTCAATTGGTAATTGCAAATCTGTATATCCAAACGATTTTAATGATGTAAATGCAGCCATTTTTCGTGTGATTCCTCTTTTTGTTGTTATTATTCGTTCTTCTCGTTCTCTTAATTTTTCAATAATATATTTATAACCTAATTGTTGATAATTACCAATTGCAGTTAAATATAAACTTAATTTATTAATTTTTCTATCATTTGGTATTTTTTTTCCATTAATTTGATATTTTGGATATTCATCTATATTTTTAAATGTATAATTTGGTGCAAATCTATCTGGAAAAATTCTAAAAGGAAATGTATAAGGATTTTCACCTCTAACATAAGATACATAACCAGTTGCTTTTCTAATTAATAATTCTTTACCTATTTCATTACCAGTTTCATCTTTTTTAAAATTTCCATCTTTATCAAAAATATCTGATACTGATATTATTCCACGTTTATCATTCATATTCATTAAATTAAGAAGCCATACTATTTCTTTATATGAATTAAACATTGGAGTTGCTGATAATAAAAGTAATCTTAAATTTGAAACAACACTAACTAAAAACATAAGATTTTTTGCAACATTTTTATTTTCATTATCATCTGATATACGAATATTATGAACTTCATCTATTACTATTAAACTTTCTGAAAATACATTTTGTAAATTTCTAATTTTTTGTTCTATACTATCATCCGTTTTTCCAGCTATTTCTGAAATTTTATTTGAAAATTGTATATAACCTTGAAATGAATACCAAGTTCTAATTAAATTATTTACTAAATAAATTACTTTTTCTTTTGTTAATCCTTTCATGCGTGTTGGATTTATTTCTTTTAATAATTTATTTCCTAAACAACCTTTCATTGTCCAATTTCCATCAATTAGTTTTAGCTTTCTCTCATCAAACAACTGAACTTTAAAATTATCCTGTACATTTGGACTGGCAACAATAATAATTTTTCTTTTAATTCCCATCTGTTTTAGGTACTCACGCATCTCTTCACAAACTCCTATTGCTGAACATGTTTTTCCTGAACCTAATCCATGAAATAATAATAAACTATTATAAGGTGTTTGAAATGAGAGAAAATTTCTTACAAATGCTTGTTGTGGTAATAATTCGTATTCAGCAGTACTTAAAATTTTTGCATATTCTTCAATTCCAAATATAGTTCCATCATATTTGGTATCATTGAACTCTTTTTTTTCAGCAATTTTAATATTAAAGTTTGGATCATCTAAATTTGGATATAAAAATAGATTTATATTTTTATTTTCACCAAGCTGTTCTCGGTTTTCTTCTTCAGAATCTAATAATAACTTATTATTACCACATTTTTTTAAATATATTTTATTTATTTGATTTAAATTACATAATTCATCTTCAACTGATATTTTTTTTGTTATAGGTTTTTCTTCAATACTAGTATAAGAAGTAATATTATCACTGTCATTAATTAATGTATTTGTATTATTATCTAAACTATTTGTTTTTGTAATTGAAATATCAGGTTCACTAATACTTATAGAACTTGACTCTTCTTGACTCATCTAATATATACTACTAATATAATCTACTAATATAATCTATATTCTTCTAATATTTTATTAACATTTTGAATTATTTTCTTTTTTTCTAAACTATAAGGTCGAATTGATAATAAACATTTTTCCAAATTTTTCCATTCTAATTTACTTACTTCTGATTTTTGAAAATTTGTTAAATTATCTAAATTTGTATCTGTATATGCTAAAAAATATTTATGCTTATATGATTTATGATTTGATCCTATAAATATTTCTTCAAATGGAATTACATTATCAATAATTTTTATATATTCTTTAGAAATTCCAGTTTCTTCTTCAAACTCTCTTAATGCACAATATAAATCTTTTTCCATATGATTTCGTCTTCCTTTTGGAAATTCCCATTCAGTTTCTTCCCATTTAGTTATAGAATTATTTATAAAATAATCAATATTATATATTTGATTTTTTGGTTTATTTTCATATTCTTCCAGTTTTATTCCATCTTTTAAACTTTCAAATTTTTTTTGTGATAATATTTCTTCATTCTTATATTGTGAATTTAATACTATATCACCCCACATATTATTCCATAATTCTGAAAAATTTTTTTCTTTTATTTGTTTTTTTTCATCAATAGACATCTCATTAAATATATTTTGTATTTGTTCTATATTAGTTAATACATATTTACCTCTTAATAAATCTATATAACCAAAACTATCTTTACGTCTTAACATCAAATATTCAATTTGATTATTATTATGTCTAAAAAGTATAATACCATAACTTGTTATTGGTAACTTACATTGATGAAACATATGGCCTTGTTTTCCACAATTATTACAAATATTATTTCTTAACATAATTATATTATTTATAAATCTATTATAATATAATAATTTGTTTTTATATTTTAAATTATTTTTAATAATTTATAAACTTATACTTTAGAGTTTAATAATTGAGATTAAAACTAACAATTTTTTTAGAGAATAATTATATTATATTTATTCTATTAATGCCTCCATTAGATCCAAATATTTGGGGACCACATTTTTGGTTTTTTCTTCATACAATAGCAATGTCTTATCCTCATCATCCAAATGAAGTTACCAAAAAAAAGTATTATGAGTTTATATCTAATTTACCTCTTTTTATTCCTGTTGAAACAATTGGTTCTGATTTTTTAAAAATTCTTGATGAGTATCCTGTAACAGCTTACTTAGATAATAGAGATTCTTTTATTCGTTGGATGCATTTTGTTCATAATAAAATTAATGAAAAGTTGGAAAAACCAAAAATAACATTAAATGAATTTTATATGAGTTATTATGAAGAATATAAGCCAAAGGATTTGAAAATGAAAGAATATTATAGATGGCGTGAGAAGATTATTTATACATTTATTTTACTGGGAGCAACAGGAGTAATATTATATTTATATAATAAATAATTATAGATATTTATATCTGAGAAAATAATATGAATATAATATATGAAACTAACAAAAAGAATTAATAAGAAAAAATACAAAAATAATACATATAAAAAAAATAAGAATATTAAAAAATCTAATCAAGATGGGGGAAAAGTAATTACTTCTGGTGGATTTGGATGTTTATTTGATCCACCATTAAAATGTGTAGATAATACAGACATTAATTCTCCTTTTACTGATAATACTGATTCTAATAAAAGATTTGTTACTAAATTGATGACAAATAAAAATGCACAAAGCGAATATAATGAAATACAAATTTTAAATAATAAATTACAAATAATACCTAATTATACCTATTATTTTTTGATAAATGATTTTTCTATTTGTAAACCTCAACATCTAACAAATGAAGATTTAGATAATTTTAAAAAATGCACTGCATTAAAAAAAAAAGATATTACAAAGGAAAATATTAATAAGTCATTAGATTCACTTTTAATGCTTAATATGCCATATGGAGGCATAAGTGTAGAAGAATATTTACTTCAAAATTTAACAAATAAGAATCTTATTTTATTAAATAATAGTTTAATTGATTTGTTAGTTAATGGAATAATTCCAATGAATAAATTAGGAATATATCATGGAGATATAAAGGATAGTAATGTATTAATTAGTTCTTCTGAAACAAATTTTAATTCAAAATTAATTGACTGGGGTTTAACATTTGAATATAAAGAAGGTCAACAAGGATTTCCAAAAAAAGTTTATAGACGCCCATTTCAATTTAATGTTCCATTCTCAGTAATACTATTTAATACAGATTTTATTAAAATGTATACTGAATTTTTACAAAATAATAATAAAAATGAAAATACTAATGAAAATAATATATTAAACAATTATTCTATTCGAGAATTTGTGATAAACTATATTTTTACTTGGAATAAAATACGTGGTCCAGGACATTTATCTGCTATTAATGATATTATGAGAAAAATGGAATTAGGAAAATTGCCTGCTGTTTCCAAAACAAAGGTAAAAGACCATATTATTGAATATGATTTTACTTATTATTATATTATTGAATATATTACACAAATTTTAATTAAATTTACAAATGAAAATGGTGAGTTTAATATATTAGAATATTTTGAAAATATATTTTTGCCAAATCTAGATATATGGGGATTTGTTATGGTTTACATTGCTATATTTGAAAGAATATATGATCATAATCCTAATTTAAATAATAAACAAATAGATGTTTTAAATCAAATAAAACATATTTTTTATCATTATTTATTTGAAAATACAACTAAATGTATTAATATTGATGAACTAACAAATAGCTTAACTGATTTAAATAGTATTTTTGAAAAAATGGATATAATACATAAAGAAAAAATAGATGGTGGAAAAAAATTTAGTATGAAAAATAAAAAAAATAAAACATAAATAAAATAATAATATATTATATATTAATTTATTTGATTAATATATAGTAATGAAATTAGAATTATTTATATTTTCTGTATCAGCTATTATAATATATAATACATATCATGATAATAAATATAGCAAAATATTAATAGCATATAAAAAATATTATCAAATAGCTTTTATCGGATTTATTGCACTATCTATTTATTTACTTATAAAAAGAAATCCATTGCAAAGTAAAAATTTATTATTATATGCTAATAATGCAGTAAAATATATGCCGCTTGATAAATCATCTATAGATCTAATTAGTCCTATTTTTGATTTATCATCTAGAGGAAATAAAAGTTTTATGGAAAATTATAATAGCACTATGAATCATTATTTAAATAATAATTATTCAGATCAGCAGCATATATTATCACAACAACAACGTAATCTTTTATCAGGTCCAAAAGCAACTAAACGCTCTGTTAGTGAGACTAAGAAAAAATATGTTGCATCAATGCAAGATTGGAAATGTGGTCAATGTTCTAATAAGTTAACACATACATTTGAGGTTGATCATAAAATTAGATTAGAACATGGTGGTAGTAATGATGTTACAAATTTAGTAGCTCTTTGTCGTGAATGTCATGGTCAAAAAACTGCTCTAGAAAATATGTAAATTAATATTTTTAGTTTTATGAATTTTATTTATACTATATTATATTCATAATATATAATAAATGAATGAAACAAATAATTTAGCTTTATCTATTAAGTCTTATAATGTATTAACAGTTATATTATCATTATTTATATTTATAGTATTACTTATTTATATACTTAATCCAAATGGATTTAATAAAGCTTTTGGTTTACAAATATTTATTACACTACCTATATTATTAATATTATCTACTTTAATTTCATCTATATTATCATTTAAAACTAATCCTGAAAATTCTTTATTATCATTCTTACCTGGTTCATCAACTTCTTATTTTATTCCAGTAATATATGTATTGATAGTTCTTATAGGTTTAGGAGGATTTTTTAGTATGATATCTATTGCTGGTATATTTGAATCAAAAGTTCCTGAAAATAATACTGCTGTAATAATTAATTTTTTAATAATATTTTTATTTATATTATTTTCAATAATAATATATAATAAAACAAGCAAAAGTGATACAAACATATATAATTCATTACCAAAAAATATAAAAGAATTATATGATGCAAGAACTAAATACACTATTTATTTTTTTTTATTTATTTTTGCAGTAATATTATTATATTTTGTTAATCCTTGGAATATAATGTCTGCATATGGAGGTGCGTCAGTATTCTTTTTATTATTTGTTGGAATCGTTTTTTATGCAATGATAACTGTATATCAGTACTATTTGGCTAATTCTGGTTTATCTTCTGTTAATCAAGATATACCAAATTTTACAACTTTTTTTAAAGGTATTTATATAATTATTGCACTAGTTATATCAGGTTTACTTATTTATGGTTCTTTAAATATTATGGGAGTATTTGATCAAGATGCTTCTAAACCAGAAAAAGTTGGTTCCATTATATTCAATATTTTATTATTCTGTGTATTATTAGGTCTAATTTATAAGGTAGCAAATGCAGGTGGATTCTTAAATAAAAATCCACTTTATAGATTAATTATAAATACATTATTATATATTCCTTGTATACTAATTACACTAACTAACAAATTATCTTATAGTCTTGGTATTACAAGTGCTCCACCTGGAACTCCTGAGAGTGAATTTGCAACAAAATCAGAATTTATCTTATTATTAATAGCAATAGGATTATTGATAACTTATTTTTTTATATTTTATTCGTTGATACCATACATAAAATCAAAATATTTGAAACAAGGAGGAAAGTTATTGATTAATCAACCTATTTCAACAGAGCAAATTTATAATATTTCATCTTATCAAAATTTAAATGATAGTGATAAATTTAATTATCAATATGCAATTTCCTTTTGGTTATATATAGATTCATTTCCACCAAGCACTAAATCATCATATTCTCAAGATACAACAATTTTTAACTATGGAAATAATCCTATTATAAAGTATAATCCATCAACAAATACTTTATTAATATATGTTAAAGATACTAGTAAAAAATTTGATAATTCTATAAATGGTAATACAACTATTAAAGATTTAGAAAAATGGAAAAAAGAAAATAATATTAAACAAAAAAAAAGTAATATAAATAAAAAAAATAGTGAAGAAGAAGGTGAAGGTAAAACTATTATAGAAAAAATAAAAGATATTACAAAAAAATTAAAATTAAATAGAGAATATGATAAAGAAGGAAATTATTTAGTTTATAAAGATACTAATATTAAATTACAAAAATGGAATAATATAGTAATTAATAATAGAGGTGGTACTTTAGATATATTTTATAATGGTAAATTAGTAAAATCAGAAATAGGTATAGTACCATATATATCTTATGATATGTTAACAATTGGTTCAGAAGATGGTATTAGTTGTAATATATCTAATATGTTATATTTTAAGCAACCATTAGATTATTATACAATTTTTACATTATATAACTCATTAAAAGATAAAAATCCACCTGCTGACTCTAATTCAGAAAAACAAATAATATTACAAGATATTAACTAATATAATAAAATATAGTAAAATAATTTAGCATATAATTAATAATATTTATATTTCTAATAATATTATTATTTCTAATAATATTATATAATATGGAATTAAAGTCTCTTTTAATGTTAATATTTGTAATTATTTTGTTAGTTATTGTATTTCGTTACATTATGAAAGATGTTAATACTTTATCTGGAGTTATATCAGCAAAAACAATGCAAACAGTATCAGCAAGTAGTTTAGCTAGTTCAACATCTGGTGGGAATGCAAGTAATTATACATATTCTATTTGGTTTTATGTTGATGACTGGAATTATAGATATGGTGAACCTAAAGTTATATTTGGACGTATGACTAGTGGAACTGGAACAAAAGAACCTTGTCCATCGGTAACACTTGCACCAGCTGAAAATAATATCATAATATCTTTAGCTGTTTATCCTGGTTTAGATGAAGAACCCGAAAATGGTGAAAATTATATTGTACATAATTGTCCAATTGCTAATGTTCCTATTCAAAAATGGTGTAACTTATTAATAAGTGTATATGGCAGAACAATGGATCTATATTTAAATGGTAAATTAGTTCGTACTTGTGTTTTACCAGGGGTTGCCAAAATAGATAATGATTCAAATGTTTATGTAACTCCTAATGGTGGATTTTCTGGTTGGACATCTAATTTACAATATTGGCCTAATTCAACTGATCCACAAAAAGCTTGGGATATTTATGTAAAAGGTTATGGTGGAAGTTGGCTAGGAAATTTATTTGGTAATTATTCTGTTAAAGTTGTTGTTATGGAAAATGATGTAGAAAATACTAGTATTACTATATAATATATTATTATATACATTATAAAGATAATTTTAGTCTTACTATATTTTTTTATTAAATATAAAGTATATTTTATTTAGATATTTTATATTGATATATTAGATGGATTATTCAAGCAATTCTAGCAGTAGTAGTTATTCAACACCCGGAATTATGACTTCTACACAAGATTTTTTAGAATCAAATAGTTTGATTGCTAAGTTTGCCTTTTTACTTTTTATATTATTTTTATTTATTATTTTATTTCGTTTAGGAGTAATGATATTAGAATATTTTTTTTCACCAAGTAATAATCCTAAAATAATTGATGGAATGATTGATGCAAAACAATTGATAGTTATTCCACAAGATCCAAATTCTCAGGGTGCAATAACAATTAATCGTTCAGTAAATGCAACTGAAGGTATTGAATTTACTTGGTCTGTTTGGGTATTTATTGATGATATAACATATAATTCAGGAAAATATAGATGTGTTTTTTATAAGGGAAATGATTTTATTTCTAATTCTGATTATCAAGGACTTAATTTTCCAAATAATGCTCCTGGTATGTATTTAGCACCTAATAAAAATGACTTAGTTATATTTATGAACACATATAATGTAATTAATGAAGAAATAACAATTGAAGATATTCCTTTAAATAAGTGGGTAAATGTAATTATTCGTTGTGAAAATACAACTTTAGATATTTATGTAAATGGAACAATTGTTAAAAGTCATCAATTACATGGTGTTCCAAAACAAAATTATGGAGATATATATGTTGCGCCAAATGGTGGATTTTCTGGATATATTTCTAATTTATGGTATTATAATTATGGGTTAGGAATAGGAGAAATATCTAAATTAGTTGAAAAAGGTCCAGATACAACTATGAAAGGTTTTAACTCTATGGGAGTTAAAATTCCAAATTATTTATCTCTAAGATGGTATTTTTATGGAAATGATAATTCAGTTACAATGTAAATATATTAAATGACTATTATAATTTAAATATAATTTAGAGTATATTATAATTAAATATAATGACATCGAATATAAATAGAGTTGATCAACTAAAACAAATTCATAATGAAACATTAGAAGTTTTTATAAAAAAAAATACTGATTATGGCGATGCTTTTGCAAAATTTGGTCTAATTGGAGTATTAGTACGTATTGAAGATAAGATACAACGTTCTTTATCAATATCAAAATCTGGTATTATTTTAGTTAAAGATGAAGGATTACGTGATACCTTATTAGATTTACATAATTATGCAGCAATGGCTCTTATGATTATGGATGAAAATAATAATAATAAATAATAATATATTATATAAAATAGTATAATATATTAAGATGTCATGTGCCTATAATTTTAATGATTACATCCCCCCTAGACCACCAAGAGAATGGTCACGTGTACAAAATAGTTGTTCTTTAGTAAATGATTCTTCTAGTAATGGTTTTATAAGATTACCATATTCTAATAAATTAGTTCCTACTCCTTTATTAGCATATAATCTACAAATGTTAGAAAAAGGAAATATATTACAATATAAAGCAAATAGTAGTAATCTAACAAAAGCACAACGATATTCTAAAATTGCCCAGGGGAAATGGACTAATAGAAATACAACTTGGGCATCACAAAGTACAAATGGAATAACTAATCCAAATACAACTTCACTAAAACGAGTAGGTTCATATAATATTGCATTAGATCCTATAACAGGTCAAGTATTAGGACCAACACTTTTACCATTAACTTGTCCTAAACCAATAATAAATAATTATCCTAGTATTCCATCTACAATTCAATCATCTACTTCAGAACCACCAGTGCCACCACCTCCTCCACCAGTTCCTCCAAGTGGTCCTACTGTACCACCAGTACCTCAACTTCCTGATATTAATCCAATAGTTATTCAAGATAGCGGAAATTTGATTTGTAGTATACAAGAAAATATTTGTACAGGCGATATAGAAACATACAAAGCTAATCAAATATGTAATTTAACTACTGACTCAAATGTTCCTGGTCCAATTGAACCATTATGTTGGAATGATGGAACACCTACTTGGTATCCAAGAAAACGATATACTATGACAAATTCAACTAATAAATGGCCAATAAATGCAAAATTAATTTCAAATAAAGTTACAAAAAATTTAAATCAAAATATTGAATTATATATAAATAATATTCAATATAAATTTGTAAATAATGGTATTATATTATTTTGGGATAATACAAAAACTATATTATCATATAATTATAAATATAAAATTACAATTACTGATGAAAATAATAATTTTATTAAAAATATATATACATCTATTAATTATATTAAAATAAATAATTTATTTAACTGTAATTTTTATAATTTTATTATTAATATAGTTAATGATAATATCGATATTACTAATTCAATAGAAATAAATAATATACAAATTTTATGGCCAGGAATACCTAGTACATTAAATATTACAGATGTCAGTAATAATTCTGCTACATTAAATTGGAGCATACCTACCACAAATATATGTTGTAATAATTTTATTACTGGATATAATATTTATTTAAATAATATATTAATAGATACAGTAAATTCAACTTCTTATAATTATATATTTAATAATTTAGATAATAATTTATCTTATAATTTAGGTGTATCAACAATAGCTATTATAAATGGATATACTTATATATCTACAATTATAAATAAATTATTAATATTTGAAACTAATCAGAAATCATTATTTTATTATACTAATACATCATTAAGTTTACCATCATTAATGAATACATCTGTTATACAAAATATTATTATTCCATATGGCATACCAACTAATAATGTATTAGTTAATTTATCTATATTATTTGATTATGTATATACAACACATAGTATTCAAATGTGGGGTTTTAGTTTAGTAAATTCTTCGGATAATTCTATATTATATTTTGAATGTTTATCAAATACACAAGATAAATTAACAACTGTAAATAATGGATATATGAATACAGGAATGGTAAATTGGTGTGATAATATTATTGGTATGAAACAAAATGAAATATATGATTTATACATTTATTTGGATAATAATGATAATAATAATATAATTATAACAAATATAACTTTTCAATTATTTCCAAATAATATATAATATATAATTTTATACTCTTAAATTTGGATTAATACATATTTCATTTGAAGGATAAATATCACCACTCATACAAGTATCATTTACTCCAACTTTTGCACAAGTTCTTATACCATTATTTTCTCCAATATAGCAGTATCCTGATTTTCCTGAATACTGAATATTACTATTAGCTTCATCTGGCATTACTTGTTCATTAACATATTCTTGTTTAGCATTATAAAGTGCTTTATCAAGTGAATTTTCCTGCCAACCATCAATACTTATATCTGTTGCAGAACCTCCTTGCATAGAACTTTGTGCTTGTTTTCCTGTTGCAACTTGTTCTACTTTATTTATTCCACTTACAGCACTTCCAGCAACAATATTAATTCCTGCCTTTGTACCTTCTGCACTTGTTTCAACTACTTGTTTTGTTGTTTGAAGTGTTGCATATCCAAAGAATTTTAATATGGGACCAAAAATAGAATCAATTAAAGAAGTTATTTCTTCAGTACCTTTAGCTAAATATGTAAAAATATTTAATCCTAAAAGTGCTAAAACTAAAATAATTATGATTATAGTTTGCCAACTAATATTTGAAAAAAATGACCCCGAATCACTAACACTCATATTAGAACTAGTAATATTATTTGTACCACTATTAGTAAATATATCACTTGTTCCTTCTGTAAGACTAGTAATCGTATTTTTTGTAGAAGACATTAAACTATCTTTAAAACTTGATAAACTAGAAAGACTTAATGGCTGAGTTGAAGGTAGACCATTTGTTAGTTTATTATTTTCTAAACTCATTATAATTAAAAAATATATTATTTTTACGATTTTTCACCTATTTCTAAATCTAAATAAAAATTATTATTATGAAATTTCAAATTAATTCCTGTACTTACTCCTATTGATAATAAAAATAACATATAATCAAATCCTAAGAAGGTTATCATATTATAAGTAAAATCTTTATAAATACTATTAGATAAACTATTTAATTTATATGTTGAATATAGTAGTGAAGGAATTATTGCTGGTCTATAATAATAAAACATTTTTTTATAATTATGATACATTATACTAATTAAGAATTTATATACTATAAATATTTATAATTTAATACAGATAATTTTATAAATATTTTATTCAAATGTTAAAAGATAAGTAAATTTATTTAGTAATCCTAAAATTTCATCACGAGTATTTAATAAATCACTATTGTTAGTTATATTTACAAAAGACATATCAATTAAAAATTTTTTATATTTTTCAATTTCTTTTTTAAAGTCATTTACATTTGTATAATCTAATAGAGGAATATTTTTTTGTCCAGTTAAATTAACACGGCTACCTTCTTTTCCTAACATAATTTCAACAAATTGATCTATTGAAGCATTTAAATCAGCATACAAAGTATCAGTTGCAATATGTTGAGAATAGCTATTTGTCTTCCAATGATATAATTTAACTGTATTTAACATTTGTAAAAATATTACAACAATTTTTTGTTGTTGTTTTTGAGGAATAGTTTTTGTAGTTCTACTAGCTTTTCTGGTATTTTTATTATTTCCAAAAATCATAGATTTTAATGTTTTTTTAGCCATTATCTATAGTATTTATATATTATATTCATAATTTATTATCATTATAAATTTAATATTTTATTATTAATATTTATTTAATTTTCTATTCTTGGTATATACTCCGCACCTAAACTATTCATTGTTTCTAATTTTGCAATTGTTTTTTCTAAATTTGTTGCTTTTAGATTATGATATAAATAATCAGTACCAGGAGAGAACTCATTCTTCTTAATTTGTTTATAAATTTTATCGATATTTGCTATAATATTTTTTATTTTTTGTTTATCTTTTACCATTTCTTCTTCTAATGAAAAAGGTTCAGTGAATACTTCAATTATAAAATACATTAGTAAACGACGTTTTTTTTGACAACATGTTGTATACTTTAAACAAAAAATATTTAATGCACTTTGTACTATTTTTTGTATTAGTGGTGGTCTTTTTTCAGATTCATTTAAAAAAATATCCCATACTAGCCATATAATATCCATCTGTAGTTTACTATCTACATTAGCAAATGTTCTTCTTTCACAACGAATTTTATCTTTATTTTTTTTACAGATTGATTCAAATTCAATTATCCATTCTAACCAATAACAAGCACTTATACTATTTTTTCCTTGTTCTGTAATATTATAAGCAAATTCATTTGCTGCAATAAATACTTCTTTTGGATCATCTTTTAAAAATATTTCTGATATAAAATCAATTGTTGGTGCTTTAAAACGTTCTGTCATTTGTGTCATATCAAAATCCTCTTTTTTAACTTTTACTTCATTATAACAATGCTTTTTTTTTGCCTCACAAAATACACACATTATTTCACAAAATAAACGACGCATTTTACTATTATTTCTTAAACGTAGTTCTTGATCTATAAAACCATTTGTAATTAAATCTTTAAAATTATTTATACGCAAATCTAAATATGTTATTAATTTGGGATTTCCAATATGTATATGCTTTGTATAAAATCCTATTATAGTATCCCATAGTTCAGAATAGTGGCCAGAACAAATTAATTCAGCACTCCAATAACAAGCTGGTTCTACTTTTGCATTATATAGGCTTTTTATAAGTTCTTTCTTTACATCAGTTTTTTTAAATTCACTAAATGTTATTCCTTTAAAATCTCGTTGTTGTCTTATATCATTTATTTCAATTTCATTCATTATTTACTTTTAAGAAAACTGAAGTAAAAAATTTTTAATTAATACTTTATTTCAACTTATAAGAAAATATATATATCAATCTAACAACATTTTAATTATAAATAAAAAATATATCAAAATTTTATATTCATATAAAGTAATGACAACAAGTATAATAGACCAATTAAATAAAAATATAGTTTCAATTATTTCTGCATACAATAAAGCATCAATATGGGGTAAAATGCTAACATTTGTAACATTATTTTTATTGTTAGTTGTAATATTTAGAAGATTTATTGTAATTAAAGAGGGTTTTGAACAAAATGAACAATTTATTTTTAAAACTGGAACTGATATATATGATAAATTTTATGCTGATATATATGACTATCTAGTTTTTAATAATATGAAAGATGAATATGAAGTTGGTGAAATTATTAATAAAACTTCACCAAATAGTCAAAGTATTATATTAGATATTGGTTCTGGAACCGGCCATCATATAGCTCAACTTTCTTCAAAAGGTTTTAATGCAACTGGATTAGATATATCACCTGCAATGGTTAATAAGTCAAAAGAATTATATCCACAATGTAATTATAAAGTTGGTGATGCTTTAAATCAAGGGGAATTTAATCCAAATACATTTACTCATATTTTATGTATGTATTTTACTATTTATTATTTTCAAGATAAACGCCAATTTTTTAACAATTGTTTTCAATGGTTAATGCCTGGTGGTTATTTAATAGTTCATTTAGTTGATAGAGATTTATTTGATCCTATATTGCCCCCGGGCA
>Ga0194117_10002706_pt1 | contig 18560 bp, 9 predicted proteins | sample TA2MahsurfametaG_FD_160579 | JGI IMG/M metagenome (GOLD analysis project Ga0194117, IMG submission 160579) | Freshwater microbial communities from Lake Tanganyika, Tanzania - TA2015009 Mahale N1 surface | ecosystem: Environmental > Aquatic > Freshwater > Lake | place: Tanzania: Lake Tanganyika...
CAGTAATCTGGACCCGAATAAAAGCCCATATAACCATATTTTACTCCCCAAACTTACTGACATCCATATTGCACTAAAGTTGTGTAAATCTAACGAATAACCACATTCAAGCCTGGACACAATCCACCACAAGTGACAATAGCAGCTCTAACAGCTGTAGGCTTGAAATGCAGAAACTTCCTCGGTCCTGCAAGAAGCCATGTTGTTGGATTTGCAAGCTCTTAGCTCTAATGAAATACGTTTTTCGATAAAACGTATGAACCCCTGTAAATGAATGATTTTTCTGGTATGAATCCTTGACCTCCAATCTCACTTTTTTATTTATTGCTACTCAAAAGAGGAGATTTGATTGAAGGAATGTTTTTGAAATTCTAAATGAATAGTTACTTACTAGTTCAATAACGAGGTGAGGCACTTTTTTTATTTTGCAGGCCGGATTGTAGAGATGTTGGATTTAATCAATCAAGGAGTTTTATGATTAGAGAATGGTGTTAGGAATTTTGTAGCTACTCTCTACACGTCCTTTGATTATTAAAGATTTACTCAGGTGTTTAAACTAAGCATTCGAGGCAATCGGGTCAAACTTACCTTTTTTCGCAGGAATTTTGGGAGCTTACTTCTATTTAAGGCGTTGGTAGATCTGATAAAAAGCAGTTGAAAGCGCTACGCAAGTAATCTCAAGTGTATTTTACTTGAAGAATTCTCCAATTTGCTCTATCTGTTTTGATAAATCCATTTTTAAATAAGATTTGACTATAATATCCTACCTATACAACTTTATATAAAAACTAAACAATCTAATTGTTGAAGGTTGGAAGTATAGAAAATAAGATATAAAAGAAAAATTGTATCTAATCTCTACATTTATATTTAATTTAATGGAAGGCAAAAGAACCATATAAGCTGCAGGCAATCACATCACCTAAAACCAGAAACTTGGATCAACATTCGTAAAATCTCCCAAACCACTTTTCCTCGAGGACAGGTATTTTCGTTTTTACGAAGACTAAAATTATTCAGTCAGATTAAGCAGAACCTTGATAAAATAATCGAATCTGCTGAAAAACCTGAAATCACAGTCACCGTATTTTTTGTTTTAATTAGTTAAAAGATGGCAAATAAATCAAAGGACAAGCTTTTGTTACTACTCCCTTCACTATTGCAAAATCAATATCAAAAAATTTGGCAGAGAGTGCAATAGTAGCCAGAGCTAAATACACAAAGAGATATGACTCTCCGTTTGGAAAAGGACCAGTTAGTGCTGAAGCGGAAGAAGAAGATGTCTAAGCTAGTTAATATGAACTAGTCGATTTATCAAGACCTTTGGAGGGAGATTGTATTTTATAGCTCATCAACTTTTAAGATAAAATTGGAAAACAAGTTTTCTGGCACTCAAGTGCACATTTATTAGGACAAAGTTTATAAAATCTTTATGGAGCATGGCTTTGCCATGGTCCTCCTCTTGAGCACGGATTTTTCTATGACTCATTCATGGGAGAGGCTAAAATATCTCAACAAGATTATGAAAAAATTGAGCAATAAATAAAAAAATTCTCACAAGAAAAGCAACCCTATTAAAGAATCTTATTAACTAAGGCTCAAGCACTCTAAATGTTTGCTTACAATCCTTTCAAAGCTCAGTTGATTAAAAACAAAGTTCCTGAAGATGGATTGACTTCAGCTTACAGATGTGGTAATCTTATAGATTTATGCACTGGACCTCACCTTCCTTCAGCTGATCGAGTCAAGGGAATCAAAGTAACAAAAAATTCTTCTGCTTATTGGCTAGGAAACAAAAATAATGACGATTTGCAAAGACTCTATGCTATTACTTTCCCCAAACAGAGTCAGCTTGATGAATATCTGAAGCAACAATAAGAATTACTCAAACGTGACCATAGAACAATTGGTCCTAAATATGAGCTTTTTAACTTTACCACTTTATCTCCAGGTTCTGCTCTTTTCTATCCAAATGGTACAATCATCTATAACAGACTTATTGAGCTAATGAGGTCTGAGTATAAAATCAGAGGTTATAGTGAAGTTATCTCTCCTAACATGTATAATGCTTAACTATGGAAAATGAGTGGACATTATTTCAAATATAAGTAAAACATTTTCTTTATTGATGATGGATAAGAAGAACATGGGTTAAAGCCTATGAACTGCCCTGGTCATTGTGTCATGTTTGATATGATCCAAAGATCCTACAGAGATTTACCTATCAGATTTGCTGATTTCGCTGTTTTACATAGAAATGAGCTTACTGGAGCCCTTTCAGGTTTGACAAGAGTCAGAAGATTCCAACAAGACGACGCTCACATCTTCTGTAGAGGTGATCAAATTGAAGAAGAAATATTAGGAGTTTTGGACCTTTTGGACTACATTTACTCAGTATTTGGTTTCAAATATCAACTCTAACTTTCTACCAGACCTGAAAAATATTTGGGAAGTATCGAAGATTGGAATCAAGCTTAATCACAACTAAAATAAGCTTTGACACAATTCGGAAAACCTTATAAACTAAACTAAGGAGATGGTGCATTTTATGGCCCTAAAATCGACGTGAAATTATTTGATGTCTTTGGAAGAGAACATCAATGTGGTACCATTCAATTAGATTTCCAACTTCCCGCAAGATTTAATCTCCAATACAGATCCAAAGAAGTTAAAGAAGAGGAAGTCAAAGAGTAAAAGCAATAAGGTTAACAAAAACAGAAAGGTCAAAAAAAATAAAAAGTTCACTTAACACCTGAATAGATTGAGTTGAGAAAAAAATAAAAAGCTGAAAGAGATAAAAATAAAAAAGATGATAAAGTTGATAGTGTTGATAAAAAGAATGAAAATAAAGTATAAGAAAAAGTTGTTGAGCAGAAAGTTGAAGAGGTTAAGAAATAAGAAGTTAAAAAGTAAGAGACTCTATAATAAATGGAAGCACGTAATTTTATTATGATTTAGGTTACAGCATTCTTAAGCCTGTCAAAAACGGTTTCACTCGCCCTGTTATCGTTCATAGAGCTATTTTTGGATCTTTGGAAAGATTTATTGCCATTTTGTGCGAACACACTGGAGGAAAATGGGATTTCTGGATTTCTCCTAGACAAATTCAACTTATTCCAATGAGTAAAGATGCTCTTGAGTTTACTGAACAAGTCTACAATACTCTTATTCTTCAAGGCTACAGCCCAAGCATTGACAATAGTGGAGACAATTTCAACAAAAAAATCAGAAATGCTGTTGTTGATGGTTACAATTATATCGGTGTTATTGGAAAATAAGAAGTCAAAGAAGGAGCTGTCAACTTGAGAAAGAGAGATGAATAAAAAGAACTTGGAAGGTTCACGATCCCCGATTTGCTTAAACTTTTCGAAACACAAAGGCCTCCAAAGAGTAAAAAAAGAGAAAATCTGGAAAGTAAAGCATTAAAGTTCTGATAAATCTCATTCCATAAATATAGTTATTATAATTCGACAATTTTAAAGATCACAATTCATCATCTGACTTTGTTTTTACAGCCTGAAAAATCTTCTTAATTTTGGTAAGCTCAACGTCAGTGAATTTTTTGTATTTGATATTTATAGTAGCCAACAAATTGCCATAACTATCCATATCTCCTCTAATAGGCATACCTTAATTTTAAATTTAGAGAACTTTACCATCTTGAATATCTTCACTCTCTTAAATATAAACAGTATGCCCATCTAAATGTTGAATTCTTCTCTCAAATCCTAAAATAGCTTCCTTCAATGAAATGTCAATATTAGTTTTTAAATTGTTTCCTTATCTCTTTAAAGTTGGGTGGGGAACTTCGTGAAGTTTTACATAAACATCTCCTGGATAAAAGTCAAATCCTTGTTCAGATTAACCTTTAAATAGAACTACATCACCTGCTCTCATTCCTTTTTATAACTCGAATTTCAGGTCTCTTGGTGCAATTATTATTTTTTGACCATTACACACTGGGCATTTTTTTTTGGCTCCATATTTAGAACCACTCAAATCCCCAGATCCTTTACAATGTTTACATATTTCACCTCTTCTGAAACTATATACTTATGAACTTCCAGTGTAAAACTTTTCTAAAGGAATCCACATTTAAGTTCTAAAGTCACCTCCTTTCCTTAATGGAGTTTTTTAGAGTTCTTTAAGTCCAGCTTCTCCATGCAAGTCATAGGTAATTCTTTTTGAAACGTCAATTAATGTTTCATAAGCTCTTTTAATTTCTACATACTTTTTCTGTATTTCATCGTTTCCTGCGTTTCTATCTGGATGATATTTTATCGAAAGTTTTCTAAATGCCTTTTTAATCTAATCGCTGGTTGCCTTTTCATCAACTTCGAGCAACTCATAAAGATACGTTTATCTTTGACAATAAGTTACAGCCAATAAATTTAGCACAACTATGAGTAATAGATCTTTTTTCATCTTCGTTTAATTTTAATAATAACACGTCACTATAAATATATACTAGATTTTAATTTTTTTTTACATTACTAAATATTCTCTATTGCCTTCCAACAAAGAGTACAAAAATGATATGGGATAAAAATCCTGGAAACTCAGTATACATGCAATTGGACTATAATTGCTATATATTTGATAATGATAAATAGTATGGGGACATGCATTATTATGTAATTATCAAAAAAAGTAGGTAAAAACCAGCTGACAGGAATAATAATAAAACAAAAAAACTAGCCAGCTAAAATAGTGATATGGAAGAGTTTTTAACCTTTCAAGGAGGAAATAAACTGCACTAAAAACAAAAACCCTACAATCTTCCCCTCTAATGGACCAAGAGTATTGACTAAAAATTGTAAAGCAATAATAAAAGACCCATAAATAATATCAATTTGAGAGTGGAAAAGCAAAAAGACCATTAACTTCCCAAGTAAATCGTGTGGTTTATGTAAAACAGCCATAAACGGTCATTGCTTGTAAAAATATTAAAATAAAGCGAGAAAGATAGAGAGAAAAAGAAAGTCTTAAAGAACGCAGTTCAATTGGCTCGTTTTTCATAAAAAGCAGCTATATTTCCGATTTTAGTGAGCTAAGTCAAGGGCAGACAGTTTCTCTATTAACAGAGTTAGTTTAGGAGTAAACCAGTTTAATCGAGATAATGGGGAACGAATAAAGTAAAATTTATGAGAGTAAATTCGAAAGAGAACTGTTGAGCACTAGCGAGTTTAAAGCCAAACTTTAGAAGATAAAGCTTATCTCGTAGCAGCCAGGAAAATAATTTAACTTTACTTATTAGCTCGGAAAAGGCAGCATGTGTCGAGTTTATAAAGCAGAAAATAGGCACGATTCCAACAAGAAATATGCAGTCCGAATCATTTCCATTTAGCATGAAAAAATTCTGTAAAAACTTAAAGAAGAGATAGCAGTCATGAATCTTTGCCAATCTTGGAATATAATAAGATATTACTTCAGTTATTTCTACTAAAATACTCTTTTCATGTTCATATAGTACATGGATCATGGCTCTCTCAACCATTTCATTGCTCATTATGGCAAATCAATTCCAAAAAACATCATCGCTTATATCATAAGGTAAATATTGAAAGGTTTATACTCCATACACAAGAGAAGGCAGGTTAATCGAGATTTAAAAAGTGATAATATACTTATTAACAGGAATGGAGATATCAAAATTGCAGATTTTGGATATGCTATACAACTTACCAAAGATTAACAAAAAGTTCAAGGGAAATAGCAGGTACTCCCGCTTGGATGGCACCAGAACTTATAAAAAAGTAGTAGTACACTGAAAGTGTTGATATTTGGTCCTTAGGTATCATCGTAGTTTAACTTTGCGAAGGATAACCAAAGTATTTAAAATGCAATCCTTTTATGGCTATGCTAATGATAGCTACAAAATCACCTTAAACAGTTACAGATCGGTCAGTTTTATTACAAAGTTTTCTGGCAAAATGTTTGCAAAAAGATCCACTTTTGAGAGCGACATCCAAATAACTATTATCCGATCCATTCATCACAATCATTGGAAATGGAGTCCATGAAAAAGGGATTTTCCTAAATATTCTAAGCCAAGTTCCCAACAGGTTTGTTTGAACAAAAACTAAATGATTTCATTTTCTACTACTTACATTTCGCATCATCTTTAATTGAGTTTCATCTAAATTGTATGAATTATAAAAAGTCTTAAAAGTAAAAATTATACTTAATATTCTATTGATGTAAAAAGTAAAAGAAAATAAAAAGTAGACTCAGGAATCGTATGCCCAAGATGAATTATTGCTATAATAAAAAAAAATTATCAAACCTGCCTTATCGAATGTATAGCCTTCAAATTCAAGTCTACTCTTTTTATCTGTAGAATAAAGAAATCCATAATAAAATCAAATATCGGAGCAATCTAATTTGAATGCTATAATTGGAAAGATTAAACAAATTGTCAGAAATAATTAAGATACTGCAGATGTAAAAATTACGCGTATCTAATAGTTTCTTCAAAATTAAAGTGGAAGTAAATTCTCAAAAATTTTACCTAGAATGCAGCCAAGAAGTGATAGAGATAACTAAAAAGTATACAAGAGAACAACTCGAAACTAAGATTAGTAAATTAACTATTCAAGAGATCAAGATTCCAACCTGGAATAATACAAAAAATAACGAAAGAAATAATTTAAATAATAAATCTAAATGAACATAAGAGAATATTAGCTTAATCATTAAAGAATTATAAGGTAATTACAAGAAAAAATAATTTTACTTGAAAATAAATTAACAGAAAAAGATTTGATTTTAATAAACTAAAGAATAGCACAGAAAAAAAAATATTATAGTTAAAATAAGCAATCAATATCATAAACTCCTTGGAAGCTTAGCTATAAAGAAATAAAGAAAGCTAGAATAGTTTCAAATAAATCATAAACTAACATGAATAGTTAAAAATAAAAAATAAAGAATTAACCTTAAAAATAGAGGCAATTTAGTAGTAAATGTTTCGACCAGTACAAAGCTAAAAGGATGAAGAGCTTAACAAGCTTAGGAGAAGATCGATTGAAGATAACAAAATGAAATTGACCTACGCGAATTATCTTAATATTGGCAATTAGAGGATAAAAGAGTGTTTAGAAAATGCTTAAAAAGAAAAAAAATATTATTAAAGCACACTCAAAGATAAATAAACTTACATAAATTCCTTAGAAGAGCAGAGAGACTATCATTGGAATAAAGTTTAAAATTTAGTCAAAAATTATGAGGAACAGAGAGAGAAAAAGTAAATTGAAATGGGATAATTAAGGAGAACCAATTAACACCTTAACAAACTAAACAATAAACTGCAAAATGATATAAATGAGCTAAAGTTGCTAAGCTTAAAGAATCAAACCATTGAAATAGCAGTATACAAAGAGAGGATTTCTGTTTTATAAGGGAAGCTAGTTTAGGCAGAGATGAAAATAGCAAAGTCAAAATAACTTTCGCAGTTGTAAAAATAAAAATGTTAAGCTGAAGTATTTAGAGATCGAGTTGTAAAATAATATTAGATATTATAATCTCAAAAAAAATTTATAGATTTGTAAAATGTTGCTCTCAAATAGTGTTTATCTTTGAGAACACAGTAAAAAAATGAATTAACAAAATCCTTAGAATAATAAAAAGCAAGCAATTTGAAACTAGTATAAAAGCTTAAAACAACAGTTGAAATTCTATAGTCGGGTAAAAAGAAACTGCGTCATTATTAACATTAATCCACTAAAAAATAGTCTGAGAATAAAAAACTAAAGTATCTTTAAGAGGAAAACAATATGCTCAAGTTTAATACGCAAAAAATATAAGAAGAATTATCTTAGCTTAAAAAACAGAAGATCTTAGATATTTAAAGCCTCAAATAAAGGCTGAGATAACAATAGTAGTTGTATTCAAATGATGCAAATAGATACAGATAGTAACTAGAAATCTTAAGAAACAGGTTCTAAAGAGTTAAATTATAAAATAACGAGCTCACAGATCCAGATCAAAGGATCTATTAGTTAGTAAATAGAAACTACAGTACAGACAAGAAAATAATGTTGATTTATTATCTTATGAACAAAGTCTAAAGGAGGCTCAACAGTCATGAGAAACAAAATATGAGATTGAGAATAGCATAAATCTTAGCTAAAAATCACAATCACTGATAGTCTATATTTTATGTTTTATGCATCTTTGTTTTAGTATTAACTATACTGTTATAATTTAATCATGATCAAAATATTTACCAACAATCTGCGGTATTTCTCAACTATACGCTTTCCCTAAAAATACAAAAAAAGTCATTAGATAACCTACGAGCTACGCGATTGTTTTAGCATAAAAACTCTTAAAGAGTACATGGAGAAAGAAAAATAAAAGATACTCATTTATGGCAAGACCGAAACTCTTTAATTTCTAAATTAGTATCCTATTACTTTCAACAACATCGAAATTTAATTCCTGCTATTCGTTTTAAAATTTTAGAATCTAAACACATACCAAGAGATGCTTAGGTTTAGTTGCGTTGCGAAATTGCATTAATATTCTCCAAGAGATGGGATTAAATATTTAGAGATTATCAAACAATAATAAAGAAGATTAGTAGAAAAACTCAAACGAAAAGAAATGGATGGAGTAGATGGAATTAATATTTTAGTTCTAAAATGTTATTTCCAACTAGACTAACTTCTTAACAAAGCTTTGGAGGCTATTTTTAGCAACAACATATCCAATCATTAGACCATGATTTCGAAGTGCATTAGTACTATTCTCAAAAGTAATGTTTTTTCGATTTAGGAATCTAAGACTTAAACTGGTGCCAATTAAGAAAATATCATTCATTTCTATCATTTTTGTGTTTTACCCATAACAGCAATCATCAATAAATAAAAAACCTAGTGAAAGTTTTAACTGTAAACCTTTTTATACTTAGAGGATGTTAGTGCTTCAGCTTCACAAGCTCGGCTACGATTCAGTACCGATTTGTATCAACTTTATTTTTTAAAGAATAATACAAGACATGGAATCAGTAGATTTTAATACTATACAAAATGCTTTTTAGGTATTTCAGTTGTTACCTCGAGACTTTAATTATAAAAGTTACAAATTTCTCCTAAATTAAATAAAAAGACGAATAACTATATATCTTCTTTATCCACAGCAATTACCTTATTAAAGAATGACATTAACTGAAATCAACTAAGTTCGTATTGAGTATCTAAAAATTTATCTAAATTTGAACAATTGTGTCTATTATTTGACCGATCCCAAAAGTTTCTTCTTCATCTATGATGAAACCTTTATGGAGGCAAGTTACAATTATTTTGTTCATATCGTATCATAGTACAGGAAAAATATTGTAAAAAGTGATTATCCTCGCATTTTGTCCTTCGCTTTCAAACTTTACACCTACTATTTTTTAGATAATAAAAAAACTAAAACTATAAAAGCTCTAACAAAAAAAATAACCAAAATGATCATATAATCTAATCTGCTATAACCAATTTTAGCCGATATTTCGCTCTGCAATCTGTTAAATTTTAAAATTCTCTAAAGATAGTTCAATATTTTAACTTATCACAACGACCGTATTGATAAAATCATCGAGAGTAGCATAAAGAAGTCTGAAGATAAACAAAAGAATAAAACTTATTTCAAAAGTAAAGCCTTTATAGCGCAGATCGAGCAGATTTTGGGTAATCATGTCAATCAAAACGATCTATAGATAAAGAAGATCCTTTTGAGTATTATCAAAACTAACTATGTTGATTAAATTGAAACAATTAGCAGTTTTGATCCCGATTTTATATCACATCTCGCTTTTACTCTATAGAATTCCACTAATCATCACTTTTTCAGATCTGCTACGGATAAGATTTATGAGATTTACAAAAATAAGATAGTTGTTATGGCCTAACTCTATATCATTTATCCCCATAAAACTCATCGATTAACTATCAAATTGATCAATAAGATTTGGGAAAAATCTTCTGATTTTGTAGGTATTGGCAAAATACTAGCTTATTAATGGGAAAACATAACTTACAAACAAAAAAATCTTGATAGTAGTTCTGTAGTTAATATTTTGTATGAAGCTGTACCTCATCTGAATGTATTCAATGTTTAATTTAGAAATAGGTAATCTTTGCTTTTTCTGAGGGCGAGCTAGTAAAACTTTTAACAATGTGTAACTATCAAGGTGTAAGAATAAATCGTTTTGCAAGTAGATTTATTAATTTGGCATTGGAAAGAATAATAAATAATATTATAAACAAAAAATAGACTACGTCTTTGGTGAAAGAATATTTTAAAGTTTACAATACCTTGAAAATCGAATTAAATGAAGAATTGTAGACTTTGAATATTTTCATTCATAGAGTCTTTAGTTAAAGTTTATAAGAGTAGAGTATAAGCTTGCAAAAATACTAGCTTTTACGTTAGGCTTAAAAATGTTTAAAAAAAACTGAAGAAAAGTATTCGATTAAGTTGAAATAAAGAATTTAATCTTTATTCAATCAAAAAAAGATTTCATTCAACAATAATAAAGTTTAACTTCCTGTAGCTTTTAATCTGATTCTTTCCGGTAATTTTTCACTCAATTAAGCAGGAATAAGCCATCTAAAATAAAGCATTTAACAATCTTTAATAAAGAATGAGATATTTCCTTTCCACTTGAAAGAGGCATCTTGGATTAATCTTTAAAACAAGGTTGATCTCACTTTACATTAAAGTTAGTTTATCAAAGACATTATTTTGTTCTGTATGAAACAAATAAAAATACAGCAAGGGCCCTCCTTTTACTTTTGGTGTTTGTAAATAACCTAAAAACTAATTTCTAATCATGGTTAAGATACAAAATGCAGAGATATAATCAACGAATGTTTGGATTTGACTGCATTATTTTCCATAGACTCGTATTTACTTACAAAAATAATGGATTTCTTGAAACGATATCCTCATTTGATAAATGAATAGTTTAACAAAAGAGTGATAAATGCTCTAAAAATACCGAATTTAAATCTAACTAACTCCTATTTAGCAATTTTATAGTACTTCAATATTATCTATTACGAATTCCCCAATGATCTTAACGTCTGCTTGAAATACCTTTCTTTGAAAATATAGAATTTACTTCTGGATATTTGGGAACAAAATCTATAAAACACAAGTTAAGTATATCTCAATCGTAAAATTCAGTAAATTACAACAAATTCTTACATATACCTGTGTTCATCGATCAAAAATAAGAATTTTAATGCCAATACTTTCAAGATTTTTAATATCTACATGAAAGTGTATAAAAAATATGGATTGAAAGCCATTAACAGATAACATAACAACATCAAAAAAATAACTTTAGTAAATTATTTGTTGTAGATCTCAGATAAAAACGTATAAAAATCTGAGAAAAGACATCGATTTTTTAGAAAAACCACCGAAATCAATTTTTTTAGCAAGACTAACGAAGTTAAGGATCAAGAGTTAGTCGAGAATTTGACCCAAATAAAAATACCAGCTTTTTTCAGAGAAGAAGATCAAGATATTCTGTCTTAACTGTAAAAATAATTCAAAAGCTTAAAAATTGAAAAGTCATAAAATTATAAAAATAACGAAGATTTCTATAGTTTTGATTTTGAGTACCAAAAAGGAGTAAAAGTTTTTTGCTTCCTGAAATACAAAGGCAAGCAGTATACTATCATCACAAAAAATGCAAAAACGATCAATAACTTTGGCCTGTTAGGTGAACTTAAATTATATGAAATTCTATACAAACGAATTTTCAATTTATAAACTCTATACATTGAACCGACTAATATAAGAAAAGATTTAAAATAACTCCAGAAGCAATGATATTATACCTATTTAGGTTATTCATGATATTGATAACCAAAGATATGTATTGAATATATTTCATCTCATCTTCTCACTAATGATATATCTCCATTTGGATGCCTGATAAGCATATCCAACTTTTCATACTGCTTTATTGTTATTTGTAAGGTATCCTCAGATATTGCCTTCGCCAGCACTCTCTTTTTTATAATTGAATAGTCTAAAATAGCATTCTCTTCCTCGCAATAGTTAGCCATATCCTTGATGATTGAGAAAGTTCTACTTACATCGTCAGTTATTTATTTTTTTTCTTCAGTCAAAGTATCTACATTTTTTTGACTCTCCTTCATAATCTATTCACACTCAAGGATATCTTATTCAGTAATTTCGTTTGAAAATCTAAGTTTTGCCTACTTTACTACAGAATTACTCTCGCCTGGCACAGTCTAATCAAAGCTAGCAAATTTCTCGTGGTAATGTATCTCTATCCTTATTTGGCTTTATCTGCGTAATAAAGGCGCTTTTGGACGTATTGTTGTATAAGCAATTTACTAAGTTTTTAACTTATTTTTGGTTCATACTATTTAGACAAAGCGATGTAATTCTTAAGAGTCCGAATATTAAAAACAGTCTATGTTTCAGCTACTTTTTTATTTTTATGCACTTTTGCAATATGCTGAGATAATCTAATATCGTTCTAGACTGTAGGAGTATCCAAAAGAATGAAGATTAAGTCAAATCTAGAAAGAAGTGCTGCTGGAAGGTTTATATTTTTTTGAGGAGTTTAATTGGGATTATACCTACTATACAGAGGATTGGCAGCTGCCAGAACTGATGTTCTTGCATTTAGAGTTGTTGTTAATCCTGCTTTTGCTATAGACACAGTCTGTTGCTCCATCACTTAATGGATAGCTGTTCTATCATACTCATTCATTTTATCAAACTCATCTATACAACAAACGCCCATATCGGCCAACACTAAGGCACCTGCCTAAAGACTAACATCTTTGGTATTTGGATCAATTTTGATAGCTGCTGTCAATCCCACATCTGAGCTACCTTTTCCGGTCGTATAAACACCTCTTGGAGCCATATACGAAATGTATTTTAGTAGCTGAGATTTGGCCACACCAGGATCACCGACCAACATAACGTTGATTTACCCTCTAATTTTCATATTATCATTCGTGACAGCAGTTACACCACCGGCCAAAAGCAACAAAAGTGCTTTCTTAACATTTTCCATGCCATAGATTTAAGGTGCAATGGATGCAGCTAAGTGTTTAAAGAATTCTTGATGACTATATTTTTGTCGGATTTATTCTATTTCTAATCTATCCTCGGCTGTGATGTGCATATCTACGTATCTTTTTTTCTGGTTGATTATCTTGAATGCCTCCATGCAGCTGTCAAAAATTATATCTTGGTCATACATCGAACTCTCCTTTCTTTTTGGCAAAACGACTCCTTGGATTTAGATAATATCACCTGGATGAGCTTTCTTTATGTTTTATTCTGTCAGAATGAGTTTCATATTACGTGGAATGTTGCCTTGTTTGAGCTGTTCTGGCACTTCTTGGATTTTAATCTCTTGAGAAGCAATAAAATGTGAGTGCTTGGGTAAGAAGGTAAGTTTGCCATTTACATTGTTTTACTTACATTTTTTTGATTGGCAAGCTTGCATCGGTGTAAACTTATCATTCAAAATTTACATATAGTTCTCACAACCGCAAACATCGCAAGTGAAGGTACCAATAGAAAGTCTTGGCTTCACCTCATCAGTTCTTATGACAATTCCTTTGACTAAAACAAGTGATCCTATCATACTAGAATCTATTTCGCTAATAGATTTAATCATAGTAGATTTTCTATTTTTATAGGTAATGTAGACACTATAGTTTCTGCTCAATTTCGATGGTATTTTTTAGTTCTCTACAATCAATCCCTCTTCCAATTGCTTCATGTTTTACTCCCTCTGAATCTTGAGTACATGTTCTAGTTCATATCGAATCATCTGCCTTAATTGAAGCTTACATCTTCTTCTGGATTGATACTCATGCTCCGTTTAGGCATGATGTTCTAAATGATTTGTTGGAAGAGCTCAATGTATCTCTTTACATTTGTTTTTATTTCCTCAACAACTTTCCTTTCCTCTTCTTTCCTGAGTGTTTACTAGATATCCTCAACATGGATTTACATTGAGTTAATTTTCTAATTTGCTATTTTTTGCTGAATCCTTTCACAATTACCAACATGATCATGTATTTGTTCCTACCTAGCCTGTCATAGGGCTATTCTATCTCCGGGTCCATTTCAGGATCAACAAAATTGATCAAAAAGTTTTTTAGCCGTTCTTTTATTTAGTCTGGGTTGAGTTTTTTGCTGGTTTTGCCGTGCATATGTTATGCTTTGCGCAATTATTGATTTTATAATTTAAGGGTTGAGCGGAAAATTTAAAATTAAATTTAGGAAAATAGGTTTGAGCAAGATCTTTTCGTAAATAATCTAATTATAAATGTTTGAACTTTAAAAAAGATAATGAGTTCGATTAATTGTAATTGAGAAAGATTTAGTTTTCATTTCATTATTTGAATTAGAATTAAACCTTTGTTTTTTCTTTAAAACGCAAAACAAATATTTTAACTGCTTGTCGATGAAAGTTTGAAATCTTGTAATCCATTCTGGAATATACACCAAAATACTTTGACTTTATTATCTAAACTAAGATGAATTCAGATTTCTTCTAAATCAAAACAAAAAAATCGCTAAAAAATTATTATCAGTATCGCTGAATTATATATTAAACCAATATTTTAGCTAAACAGAATGGGAAACTTTTGTAGCGATACTCCCTACACTCAGTTAAAGGAACTGTACCCTTAAGACTTCCCAAAACTAATACAAAACCATTTTCTGTAAAAAAAAAATCCTTAAAACTTTTGATACAGCCATGGAGAAGTTAAATAAATAGGCTTAGCCAATATAACAATAACTAATATATTCAATTGTGTCTAAAAGTGATTAGATCAAACAGCATTTTGAAAAACTAAAAGATAAAATAGAGTAATAGTATCCTGGGGGTGTTAGTTTGTTGTAGATGTAAAAGAATAGCAAAATTTAAGATTTTTTGATGTATAATTTTTCATTACATTAGTACTCAACAACTAAAAAACATGCCCAAAATATATTTCTGATATAAAAAACAAAGCCAAAGCAATCGTTTAAAAAGCTAAAGAACAGTAACTAAAGAATCTGAAGGATTCCAACCCATATCTCTAAAAGTTTTAAGTCTTAAGTGAAAAGATCAAAAAAGAGATATTCTCACAAGGCCGAAACTAATACAAAAGTCTAATTGACAAAAGTTCTGAGTAGCTTTGTTGCAAACTGCTTAAAAATATAAGAATACCTGATTTATTGAATAATTTTAAGAGGATATTGCCAGTAGATAAACTTGATTTGCTCACAAAAGTTACTAAATATCAAATGTCCTAGAAAGTAAACAAATTATTTGTGAAACAATGATCAAAAATTATCTTATTTTCTTTATATTTCCTCTATTTTTACTATCATTTCATGTGCAATCATTTATTTTAATGCTTTATAAAAGTATCATTTCAAATTTATACTTGATAAGTAAATAAAGTTATGAGTTCTCAAATATAGAAAAGCAGTGACTTTTCAGACAAACAAATCACCGCTATGAAATAGTCCGAAGCTCAGGTAATATAAACTTCTAAAGATAGTGTTCGGAACAGAGATGGAGTCAAAGAGCGTTCCATTCCTTGTCTTAGAAACATATTGATTGATAGCAACTAACAAATTTTATAAAAATAAAGATGCATTCTAAGTCAGATCCTTCATTCATATAAATATATAAAAATTGCAAGTTAGTCTCCACATCAATCGTTTTAGAATTAGAATAATGAATAAGAATAGATTCTGCCATTATTAAGAGGCAAACTCATTTCAACAAATGAGGATACAACAGGCCAAACCTACAGATAGCCTCTTAAAGACAAAAATGCTAAATGTTCAGAAATTTCATAACAAATCGAATATTAATTTTCAAACGATATCAAAGTTTCATAGATATTGCATAGAAAAACTATCCAAAAAGTTTAGGCAGATGATGAAAATCCCGGAAATGACTCTGCAAAGATGAGAAAAAAAATAAAAGTCTTATAATCAAAATTATAAAGCTTATAATAAAAAGTTTCGACCCTTGAATAGAGAGTATCTTGCTTGTAACTGTAAAAAAAGTAAACTTCAATTTCCCATGACATCACTTTGCAGAAAATGATGGAAGAAAAAAACTAAAATTCGATGATAATCGAAAAATACGAGATGAGAGTCAAATAGCTATAAGAGTAGAACAGTATATTGAAAATCAACTCTGAGAATAATTCCGTTCTTGACTAAAGTTTGCCTTTTGTGAGTTAGCTCAACTAAAATTCACGCTCTTTATTCATAAAGAAATTAAGCAATTAAGCACACTTAAATAAGTCAAGCCCTAACATCCCAATTTAAAAATAGGACCCTCGTCTTCATTAAAAAATACTTAAGAAATAATACAATTAACATAGTGTAGCAGCGTTGGTTCGAATTTTAAAATAACTAAAGCAATTAAAACTCAACTAGATTCAGAAGAAAGACTTTAAGGCAAGAATAGCGATTTTATTCGCCTGATCTATTCATTTTATTTTATCAACAAAATTCCTATCCAATCACTAAACTTCTTTATAATTGACTTAAACTCTCAATAGTATTATACGCTTTATTGTTTGTAAGAATTATTATATTTGTTTGCATACTAGTTAAACTCACTATGTCCAAAAAAAACCCAGATTCGCTTGATGATCACTACTCTAGACTCATACTCTCAATCAACTAAAATTAATGCATGGCCTAGAATTAAGATATTTAATCGTTTTATTCTTCCCATTACAAATCAACTATTCGTGGACCTAAATTGACCATCTTAAATATCTAAAGTCTAACAGAAAAAGAAAGAGATATGCTAATTTAGGGTATTAAAAAATTACAACCTAAAATATCTGTTGAGTTTGTCTAAACATATCCAAACTAAAAAAATCGAATCCAAAGAAAATAAAAAGTCTAGGAATGTTAGGAAGTAAAAAGTAAGCCTCTATATCCATCTTTGTAAATTAAGGATCCAAAAGAACTATCGTATGAATTCAAAGTCGAATGTATGAAAGAAATGTTACAAAAAAAAACAATTGAAACAGCAGAGATGTCTAAAAGATTGAAAGAACTAGAAATTTAAAATGAGGAATTGAAGATTGAGAGAAGAAATATTTAAGAACCCTAGGATACCACTACCAAGATACTTTTAAATTCGTTTAAAGAGGAAGTTAATACGATGGTTAAGGGTAAGATAGATAATTGGTAGCTTTAAAAACAAGAATTGTAGAGAAACTACAAATTTTAGATTTAAAAACTTTCTGAAAAATATACCACTCAATAGATTGAATACTTAGGTTAGATTGCAATTTTGAAAGATAAATTGAAATAGGAAGAAATGAAGCAAAAAGATAACTAGATGAGGTTTAAACAATAAAAGTCTATCCTGATAAAAGAGTGGTAAAACAAAAAATAAATTTTATAAAATTAGCTAGATTTAAAGCGGAGATAAGCAGAAGCCTTTTATCTTGAGAAATAGAATTTAACACAATAAGTTTAGCGACTTGACAGACAGGTTCATTTGGTTTAATTCCGATAAGTCAAAAGACTCTCGCAGCTTTAACAATAAGTTTATGATTTACAACAAAGAGAAAAGTCAAACAGACAATCCCATGCTCACAATTTAGCTGCATATAAAATGTAATTATAATAACAGAACTAAGAGAGATAAAGGGATGCATAGATGATAGATTAACTACAAGAAAAGCTCAAATCGTTAGAAGAAATTACTATTAAAACCAAACTCTAATGTGAAAATTAAAATAAAAAAAATAAGATTTTATAGGACAAAATAAAATAATTCATGGAGGAGCTCAGCATTTTGAAAGGCTAATAATAAAAAATGTTAAGCAGTTATAAACAACTTTAAAAAGAAAATCAATCGATAAAGAAGAACAACGAAGAGCTCACTATTCAAAGATAAAGACTCTATAATTAAATATCTTAGCTCAAAAGAACCAATTAAGAAAGATTATCAAAAATATATTATCTCTAGAGGTAGGTTTAAGAGTTGAAAAATGTAAATAAGGATGTAAAATCGGGAAAATAGATGTTTACTGGTGAACTATAACAGTATAAAAGAAACCTTGACAAAAAAGATGAAACTATAAAGTAATTAAAAGACAAGAACAAAAAGTTTTAATAGGAATTACGCAAAAATAGAGGAGAGTATCAAGTTATGTTTGACAAAGTCGAAAGACAAAATCATCAAATCTAAAACATCTTGAAAAGCTAATCAGATTCCAAACAGAAGATAAAAAGATTATAGTAAGAAAATAAATATCTCCGAAGCTAATTGAAAAGATAAACTAATAACAAAAGTTCTCAGTCTGAAAATTAGCTGAAAAAAGTTAAAATGGAAAAAGATAAGCTTTAGCACCAATTGAATTAAGAAGTTACCAAATTTAAAAATCTTTTTTAAGAAACTAAAACTAAAGTTTCTCAACTTGATAATTAATTGAAAACAATAAAAATTTAAAAAGAAAGACTCCAACAGAAGTTATAATAAGAAGTTAACAAAAATAAATTTGTTAAACAGGAGTCAA
>Ga0194117_10002708_pt1 | contig 18554 bp, 9 predicted proteins | sample TA2MahsurfametaG_FD_160579 | JGI IMG/M metagenome (GOLD analysis project Ga0194117, IMG submission 160579) | Freshwater microbial communities from Lake Tanganyika, Tanzania - TA2015009 Mahale N1 surface | ecosystem: Environmental > Aquatic > Freshwater > Lake | place: Tanzania: Lake Tanganyika...
GTGCTAGTTATTTGAATGGAGCATTTGTTCTTTAAAAAAAAAAATCATTATCCATACTTATTTCACTGTTTAATACGCAAACACAACAATCAATTTATAATATTTTTATTGTTGAGGAAAAGAAATGGATTCTTAAGATATTTCAAAATTTGTGCAAGACCCCCCCAACGAAAAAATAAGAAAGGAGGATTATACAACTTAAAATTTTGCTTACTCCAAAAATGATGATGGTGTTTAAAATTTGTTAGATCCTTATAATCTTAATAATAACTAAGATGCCTAACCCAATGATTATAGCTGTGAATAAGAAGATATCTTAGAAAACAAAGCATCTACTCTTTGGCCTTAACTTCCCGAACAATTCGATTTTAAACAAAGAAAAATTATCCTAACCAACCTACCTAATTTTCATACTTTGACTAAAGCACCTTCTTAGCTGAAGGAAATTGAAGAAGAAGACATTGAATCCTTTAGAGATGATGGCTTTATGGAAGTTTATGATTAAATTATCAAACCTAAAAATGCTAGTCTTCTGAATTCTGTAAAAAAATCAAAGAAGAACTCAAATGCTATAAAAAAAATGGGCCGGATCATTCTCAATAATATCCATTAATTTGAAAAAAATATTGAAAAAAATTAAGGAGTCGAGCAAATGATCACATTTCTTAACATGAAAGCCAAAGATAAAAAAAGACCAAAAGACATTAGAGATGGTTTTAATACATCACATTTGAGAGCATTATTTTCGAATTGTTCTCAGACTGTAACTTCTCATAATCTTAAAGTTGCAAAAAAGTTGTTTGAAAAGAAACTAAGGTCCTAAATTTTTAATAGTGCTCAAATTCAGTGTGAAAATAAATTACTGTATCTAAATACCCTGAAGTGTGCTGCATTGAGATTTTGCAACAAAAAATTAGCAGTAAGGCTTCAACTTTCTGAAAATCGTTGATTCAATCTCAATATGCGTTTATCTTTCATTTAATGTATGATTACAATTCTTTTTATCATAAACTTTATCATAATATAAAAGAGGTTAATTTAATATAATTAAAAAGATTATCATTTAGCTTGAGCATGATTTTACTTCTTTATGTGATCAAATAGTTTTGTTTTTGAAGGGAATGTCTGATTGCATACATTACACTTGTTAGGGTTATTTTTCTTTGCTTTTTATTGTTCCGCTTTCTTCATCTTTTTTATCTTGGCTTTTCCTAATTTCTGATCTTCTTTATCATCTTATTAACTTAATGAGGATTCCTAAACTTTTTATTTTGGAGGCACTTTCTTTTTAGGCTATTATTTTACAGGTATTTTCTTGTTGGGTTGATTTTTCTACTATTTAGCTTCAACCTTTGGTTTTCTATTATTCAGCAAAGCATTCATAAATTGGTCTTCATCATCACTTTCTTCAGATTATGGTGGTTTTTTCGAATTTTCTTATTTTTTTGGTTACATTACTTTTTCAGGAACTTTCTCTTACTCTTTTTAATCTTCTTAGCTTTCTTGCTTCTGGTTTAATTGATTATTTTTATTTTTCTTCTTCTTGTTTCTTTTTTTAGGTGATTGTGTTTATTGTTAAATTTTTTCTACAGGAGGTTTTTCAGGTTCTTCCTCTACTTCTTATGCCTTTTGTAATAATTACTCTTTAAGCATGACCTATTTCTCTATATCTTTGACCATTTGCTTATGCTGTTTTGACTTTTCGTGATTTCTTAATTGATTTTCACTCTTGAACTCTTTTTAACAGATTTCGCAATAAAACTAACTCTAATGTTCGACTTCTAGATGTTATTTGTAATCATTTGTTTTATGAGAAGTGCTTGTTTGCTAATTTTGTTTTTTATAATATTCTTAGATTTATCTAAACCTTTATTCTTCTAATTTTTGGCGAATTATTTTCATCTATTCTTTTTCTATCTTTTTTAATTTCTATTTTTATAGCTTTTCTTAAGCTTTCCTTTCTTATTCTTACTTGAGTTTCATCAAATATTATCTAAACCTCGGATCTCTTTTTTTAACATACGCCACCAAGTCTTTAATTGTTTTGATGTAGTTTTTCTTCTAAGTTTGCCTCGTTTTTTTGTTCTATTTCTACATTTCTCTTCGAACCCATCTATTTCCAGCATCTCGAGTATCATATTATTAGCTCCAAATGAATGTTTTGTAAGTTGCAAAGTTTTCCCAATCTTCGTAGAACCTCAGAACTTTCTCCTAATTAGTTTTTGAATCTCCGAATCCTTATAATTTTCTAAACTCTTCAGAAAGATCTTCTCTAGAGTTGAAAGCTTTTGATTCTTCAGTTTTGATTTTTTAGAAGACATCTCTGTAGACTGCATAGAACCCTCCCTAATTGTCCTAAAATCCTGAAAAACAGGAAGTGGTGAAATATGCCCATATGTTAAAACCGAAGGTGTACTGTTAAATGTCTTCTTTGGTCATGTCTTCTTTATTGAAAAGCAGTTTTTCTCGATTATTATCATACCAGGTTCGTTCGTTAACATCCGAGAGCACATTATATGCCTCATTGATTTAGACGAATCTCTGTTTCGCATCTTCTTCTGGATTTTTATCAGGATGATATTTTAAGGCCATTTTACGATAGCTCTATATTAAAACATGACTACTGTTTTGATTTAGGCAGGTGTAGCTTTATGTTCAACTTCCAGAACTTCGTAGTAGCAACGCTTCATTTCAACTTTGTTATTAATTAATCAAAGATTATAAAACATATTTTGCTTAACATTGATTATACCAAATAGTAAAATAAGTAAAAACTATGATATACTAGGCATTAGTCAGTAAATTCTTAGAAAAACCAAAATTTAAATGTATAATTGTTAAATTTAAATAATATTCTTTTGTTTAAGAGAGTTAAGAAGATGATTTGCATGTGGAAGAAGCAAGGTATTTTTCCAAAGCTGTTGAAATATGAGTTGAGATTGATGTAAATAAAAAGTAAAATTAAAAATTGATTACAAATTAGGTCGATTCTGCATAAAAATCAATGCTTCACATGTGAGGAGGTTTCTAAAAATATGAACAAAGGAAAAAATAGAAAAAATTCTAAAAAAATTCATACCGAAGAACCACTATAAGAAGGCGGAGGATAATTTGAACCCATAAATCCGTAGCTGTAGTCATAAGAAGGACCCATTCCATAGATTGGCGGACCAGGAGGATAAGAACCTCCACCCAAATTAGCACCCGTAGAAGAAAAAGACGATGATGCACCAGTATTACTTCCACTCAAACCTTGATTAGAGTTAGAACCAGAAGGGTAAAGCTCTCCAGGATGTCCATAAACATTCATAGAGGGAGGAATCATGTAGGCCGAGTCTAACTAATAAAGCTAATACTATAATTGGGCATATAGCCAGGATAGGGAGGGGGTGGCATTGAAGTATTTCTGCTTTGATAATCTTTGTTGTATCTATCTCTGTCTCCTCTATCTCTGTCTCCTCTATCTCTGTCTCTTTATCTATCTCTTTCTCTTTATCTGTCTCTGTAGTCTCGATAGTCTCTATGTCTTTAGCGATCTCTGCTATAGTCTCTATAATCGCGATGTTATCTATACTACCTATCTCTTTCTCGTTACCTGTATCTCCTGTTATTATCATATCTATCGTAATTATTACGTTCATCTCTTTCTCTGGGTTGATAATGATGTTGTTGTTTTTGAGGGAAATAATCGTAGGCAAGTTTTTTCAATTATCCCTCTCCGTGAGCATATTTACACTAGTTGGAAGTTTTCGAGCATTCACCATTTTTGAAGGGAATACACAGTCTAGTTTTTCTAAAATTAGGTAAACCGCGTAGCTCTTTCTCACCATGTGCAAAGTTACAAGAACTTCCTTTTTTACAAAGCCCCTTAATAAAATTATTATTACTTTATCAAAAAGTGGACAAAGTTTAGTTTTAAAATAGGCTGCTTCTTCTTGTTTTTGCTCGTCCTTTGAAATTTGTTGACTATTTCCTTCTGCCTTGCTACTGAATTCCGAATTGTTTGATTGATGCCGCTCTCTGGGTTTTTGGTTTTTATTTGCTGCTTCTTTCTGTTATTTTGTATCCTTATTTCTTTATTTGTCTCTACTTCGACTCCTTTCTTTATTTGAGGCTGAAGATCTATAAGATGGAGAACTTGAAGTTTTACGAATGGGTTCTTTTTTAGATTGAGTTGAAGTGTTTTGATTGGAGTTGTAAGCTTCAAAGGGATTACTTGTTACATTCTCCTGTCTTTTGGGGTCATCCTGCTTGGCCTTATTATCTTACTTTTTTGTGTCAGACATTCAAAATAATCAATAATTACAAACTCTCATAAAATTAAACTAAAAGAAGATCATCTAATATAAATTCCATTTTGATAAATAGCCCCTAAAATAACTGACATATTTGCTCACTTGTTCATTTTTTATTGCTGCATGGGCTGTAATTGACCCATTTCTGATCATTTCAACAATCGTTTAATTGAGTTTATATTTATCCCAGAAATCATCAAATCAAAATACTTTAAACAACTAACTCCATATTATAATTTATAATTCTTTGATTATGTAGCAGCAGTAAAATCTTCTCTACAACTGGTAAGCACTCAACAATTTCGCAGAATATCTCCCTCTAAAAGATCTACTCAACACCGCCACTCTCTCTAAACAGTTCAACCTTATCCTCAAAAAGTATCTTAAACAACATTACACACTCCCCAACAACCAAAATCTTAACTAGTTCCAACTCCTCAAAGAACTGTTCAATCGCAAAATATACACATACAATCATAATGATAAATTCGCCAAACCCAATCCCTCCAATATCATCCTAAGGAACATTCAAGCACAAGAATATTATTGCGTCGCCCAAACATTAGATCTCCAATTCAAAATAATCAAAACAGACTCGCTTATTTTATAAGAGATCCCTCAAGTAATTCCACTTACTCATAACTTCAAATCAGTCAGCATCACTCAAGATGGAGCTTTGTATTGCGCTGATTCTAAACATATCTATCGTTATGCTCCAGGTTAAACTCTTTTCGCCAAAGAATAAATTGCTGACATGAACGGATAAATCTAAGATTTGATTGCAGGCTACAAATTTGCGATCGCTGTGATCAGGAAAAACCATGAATCTGTTAAATTGAGAATATTTGATAACAGCGAACCCCTCAATAACTACAAAGACATGTAAACACACTTCTAGATTCCTAAATTCACAATCGAAGGCAACCTTGTACTTGGAAATAATGCTAACTATTTACTTTTCAATGAAACTTTATATTAATTCAACATCAAAAGTGGCTCAATCAACCTCCATCCTTAATTCGTAGGCAAAAAAATTGAGAAAATATTGGGAGGAAAAGCCCATTTCGTAGCATATGAAAGAAAATAAGAGCTTTCTGAAAACTGGACCAACTAAGACGTCATTAAATTCGCACAAAGAGAAGGATTCGAAGATTAGATCAAAATTTTCAAAGCTGAAAAAGTTACAGGGAAAACTTTGCTCAACATGGACAAAAAATATATGGAGGAAGTATTAGGCATCCAAAACGTAAAAATTCAACAAAAACTTACCCTAAAGCTAGAATAATTCAACAAAAAGCATCCTGAAAATTACATAGTATATGGCTGGGGTCGGGCATCAGAAGGTGCTCTTGGAACCAATCCTTCCAAAGTAATAGCTAAACCCATCAAACTCAAACTGCCTAACGATTGCGAAATATTTGGACTATCAGGACGCTATACTTTCCTTCAAAACACTAAGACTCATGCACTACTGGTTAATCACATTGACGACAAAACAAACAAACTATAATGGAAATAGATAACAAATAGAAAAATTTGGAGCATTTCTACAGTAGACGACAGCATCATTTTGATTGGTTCAGCCAAAAAATAGAAAGTATCTCAGAGATAAAGTGAAAATATTGTAGTGTAAAAGAAATAAAAGCTTCGTACAGCTAAAATGATTGCTGATAAAATAAACTGGGATTAGAACATCAAAGCTGAATAGTACAAAGTTGGCTATCTCGACAAATACGAAGGAATCCTCGAAATACCATTCCCTGAGTTATAGAGATCTGAAATAAAAGAATACCGCATCGAATACTTCAAGCACGGGAACGTGGTGGTGTGGGACAAGAAGAAAAGAATAGACATCTTATGATCCATTTCATATTTGATATTCTATTATTCATTTCTTATAAGAATGTATCAGCTTGCTTTCCTTGTGTGATTCAAATCAATACATTTTGGCAGTGAACTTATAAAATTAAATCTGATCAATTATATGACCAACATCTTAAATAGAAAACATTCCTAAAACAAAGAGAATTAAAGCCATACATTCTCCATTCCCAGAAACAGTCCACTTCTCAACTTTATAAACTTTGATAAGATTCAAAAAACTTATAATGTTGAAAAGAAAGATGAAGAAATCTTTGTCTTAGAGGTCAACAAAGCTATGGATCTTTTCCAAATTGAACCCGAAGAACTTGGAAATAGCCTCTTAAGTGCGAAACGTCAGCATAAGCAGCAAAGTGCCTCAACTTTTGAGCTAAAGCTGATCCCCATCTCCAAATGATATTTATATGCTACTTTATCTCAACTTTTCAAAAATTAGCTAACTCTACATATCAGCTACAGAAACGGTTTGCTTGTCTCCGTGAAAAATGAAGAGGAGACTTGTTTGGAAAATTCACCAAAAGTGTCCAATATAATACTACTTTTAATAATACTAAAATGGTGTAGCTTAAAAAAGATTTGTTGAATCAAAAAATAATTACATATCTTACTTTTATCTGGCCTGACAGACCTTAAAACAATCATATTCAAAGTTGTGACTCAATTGATTCTTTAGTCATATCTAGTTATGAGAAACTAGCAAACGATTTATTTATTTTCAACGACTTGGTAAAAGACAACATGTGGCGCTTATTTTGGAAAGCCATTCGATAGTATGTTCTCCTCCTTCCTAATGTTATAATACTTCTTAAAGTTATACGTGTTGTATTTTGTATGTTCAAGAATAAGCAAAAGTGTATCTCATCTTAATTTTTTTGGCATTTCACCCCATGTTCATAAAAATGATAAGCAGAAGATAGTTTTTTGTCTTTGTTTGGATTCTTAGAATCGATTTCAGGTTTTAAATAAATAAGCGTGATAACTCAACGAGTAGTTTTATTCTCTACCTGTTCTGCCATGAAATACGATATCTATTTTTCTGTATCACTTCTGGATACCCTTCAAATTGTCAACAATCCGATATATTAAGTGCATCTAAACCAAAATATCCTATTATTCTCATAAATCGTAAGTTGATTCTATTTTACCTCATCTCAAAATTATTAATAAACAATATGATAACGAAATCAGTGGCTATCCTGCTACTCATCACATTTGCTGTGGCCTATGATATCAGTGTTAGCTGCATGACTTCTGGATGCCCACCCAACTGTAAACAGTGCTAGACGATAAGTGGCGGTCCCTTTGAAGGAATCACCTTTTGTGCTGATAATTCAGGAGGGTGCAACAAAAATTCAAGTTTTATCATTTCCTTCGAATGCAATGCCTGCTCCAACGGAAAAGACTGCACATATACTTGGAAACAAAATGGGCTCAGTCTAACAGGATGTACAAATACAGACGACAAGCCATGGCTTAATTTTAAAGGTGTTTTAGACATACTCTATTAGCTAGCCAAGCAGACAGATGTGAAGTATGATTGGTGTGGTAATGCTTGTAGCTTATCAACAGGAGCAGTGGTTGGAATAGTGATCGCTGTGGTTGCTGGATTGGGAGTTCTGGGTGTAGGAATCCACTTGTTCCTAAAGCGCAGAAGAAGATTTAGCGATGGCTATACAAAGCATAATTCATCTTTGATAACGTGATTCGAATAAATTACTTCAATAAAATTTGATCTATGATGTTGAATGATAGTTTAGATTTTAATAAAACCTAAAAAAGACTAAGGTAACCTTTTGAGTGGTATTTGAATGAGGTTGCACTCAAAAGATAAGATAGTTCTATTTTTTGAAAGCAGTCATTACCTAATTCTTGATTAGCAACATAAGAATTTTTGTTAGAATTTTAACTTTACATACTTAATTTCATCTTCTATTATTATAAAATGCTTATGAAATCTTTTGTTGCCCTAACCTTGCTCCTAACAGTGGTAGCAAGTAACTATACGATCGAAATCAAATGTGGATATTACAACTGTCCTTATGGCTGCTATCAATGCCAAGTTTTTAATGGGGGACCCTTCACTAAATATGCCTTCTGTGTTGATAACGAAGGTGGCTGTGATTCTGGGAGCACTTTCAACATGACTTTCACCTGTAATGGCTGTAAAAACTCCACCAATACTTGTTCTTACACCATCGATTAAGCAGGATACTATCCCTACATTGGTTGTACAAACTACATTGACAACTTTTGGCAAAGTTTCTAAACTGGTCTAAACAATATATATGCCTTATCAACGCACTAAGGAAACTATTATAATTGGTGTTCGAGTGCATGTACAGATCTAGCTCCGTCCCCTGCGGTGATGATACCTGTGATTGTGGTAGGCATAATTTTGATATGTGTAACTACAGGTTTAATTATGACTCGTCAAGCCAAGAAGCGAAGAGAACAGCCACTGATGGAAGCAGAAAACAATCCAAATAACCCTATTATTTACTCAAGTTGATCTTTATCTAATTATTTTTGAATTATATTCTCAAAGAAATGAAATCCAAAAGCAAAAGCAAAAATGTGTTTGATTCTAACCTAATCAATCCAAACAAGAATTCAACAGACCTTTACATAATTTAGACAGAAACTCATAAGATATGCATTCCAGATTCTTAGTGCTTTCCATCTTAATCGTCACCCTTTACGCCGATACCTATGTTTATGAGGATTGCGTACCTTGCACTTCAAAACCTGGCTGCAACGAGTGTCTAGTTTACTCCGGTGGACCTTTTAATAACCAAAATAATAGTGTCATCGGAAAATGTGTTAATAAAAGTGGTGGCTGCTCGAATCGCAATTATACAAATACTGTGTTCTCATTCAGCTGTGGAGGTTGTGCATTCGAGGGATAATGTAGCTACAAAATTGAAGGCTATTTTTTAAAAAACATTAGCGTGTGGACAGGGTGTAGCAACAGCAGTGATAATATATGGAACCAAGCCAAAAGTTACTTGGATAGCGTTTACTAAAATCTATACGGAAATGTCACTCATACTTGGTGCGATTCTGTATGCGAGATTCTAACGCCAGGTCAATAAGCTTTAGTAATAATTGGATCGTTTGGAGTGGTTAGCATAGCTTTGGCAATTTTCTCTCATCTAAGCTGTTCTAAAAAATCACAAAGTTCTCTTCTTTGATCATATAAAAAGATCTCTTATCATTTCATTCGGTAATTGAAAAGAACTGAGTTTCTCTGCCAAAAAATAATCTTTTTTTATGTTATTAAACGTATGATTTAGTAGCTTGATTTTGGTGCCTATAGTTTTAAATCTTATGCTTTCATTATAATTTGAAGATTTTTTATATTATGCTAAAGTTCATCAAGGAAGCACAGTCACTAGAAGGAACTACTCTTTTTGTATCAGCCCTATCCGCAGGTCTTGTACCCACGTACGCCCTAGATTCACTCATCACTCGCAACTAATTTCAAAGAATCGCTTTCTTCCACTCAGACTATCTTTAGCCTTCAGTCGGCTATTTACCCAAAAATATTGAAGAAGGCGCACTAGGGTTACCAGGAGAGATTTACAGAAATGGAGATGTCATTGTTCTTCAACTGAGAAGTCTTGTAAAATTTGGAAGAAAGAATGACTTTGCCAAAGAAGTAGCTTCTTTTGTTAATAAAAATAAAATTGGTGATGTTATACTTCTAGGCTCTCTACCCTATTCTATTAAACCAGACCGTGAGATAACTTCTCTGTAGCAGATCTTTTATTTAGGCAAAAGAATATCTATTTCAAGACTAAAGGAAACCTGGCAGAGAAGTTAAAGATTAAACGTTGTAATTAACTCAACATTATCCATCCCTTCGAATAGCTGAAAGATCCAGAATAATAGGAATAAGTTATCCTAGATCATGCAGGTTTATGCAAAGCTTTTCTTAAGCAGTTTACCAACATTGTTTTGCTATTGATTTTTAACTAAAATTAGGACGACAAGTAAACTGGAGTTTACTTCTCAAAATAACTCTATAAAATAGTCGACAAGAAAGAGATCTCACGTCTTCACTGATCTTACATAGTGTCTTTAAGTATATATTAGTTTATAATTAATACAAAACCTGGTATTTTAAATGAGTAGCAAAAATCTTAAAGTCTACAAAATGACATTCATCACCGAACTTAAACGATTATTCCTCAATGTAAAGTTCCCATGCCAAATCAAGATGGCTTGGAAGAGGAGTAAAACTCTTTTCTAAAATAGGCAATTAGTGTGCTTAATCATCTCTAGTACCTTTAAAAAACGGAATTGTCGAGTTCAATCAAACTTTAAGACTGCCAGTCAATATGTATTTCAATACAACAACTCAAAGTTTTGTTTAAAAAAAAGTAAAGTTTAGATTATGAAGTGTCTTTATAGCTTTACAATTGCAACATAAAAAGGTGAAAAATCTGCTGGAACTGTCACTATAGATCTGGCCGAGATATTAAATAAAAGAGTTTATGGTATTTTGTTTTTTTATTAAGAACTTGATCAGACGTTTACACTTTAAAAGTGCCCAGTAAATGGAACCAAAGTTTAAATGAAAATACATTATTAGGAGTAAAGCACGGAACAGGGGTATGACTCAATGAGGTATAAAATGATTAACAAAGTTGCATTTCTGCCACCAATCCCATGGATTCATCTTCAGCGAGTATTGATATATCATAGCTTGCAACAACCAAAAGCAATATTTCTTAAAAAGAATCACAATAATAAACATAAAAATCATAGAAAAAATCAGACTTTTCTATATCTTAGAGGTAATAAAAATAGCCAGCAACAAAGAAATAATAGGTTTATACTACTCTTGACCCTTCAGACGTACTTTAAACAGCTTAAAAAGATAGTAGACCTCATAATGGTACTAGAATTGGGTAAAATATAAAAATTATAAATACTCTTACTAACAAAATCAATCAGTTTGTAAATGATAAGTCTAAAAACATCAAATTTTAGATTGAAGGCTTTAAAAGAAAAATAAATACAGCTGAAGAACAACTCTTAGCTTAGAGAATAGCCAGAGAAAAAATATAAGCTCAATTAGCCTAGTAAAAACAAAGAAACGCCACTTTGAGTAAATAATTCTAGAATTTCAAAGATGAAGCTTCGTCGAAATTATAAGCCCTATAAAGGAAAAATGCAGAACTTGTGACTAAATAATCGAATAGCCAAAAATTAATCAAACAAATCGAAGAAAAGATGAACCAAAGTGGTGAATCTCAGTCTCATTATCTCGAACAACTCAAAGCTAACCATCAGGCTACAGAGTCTAAACTGAATAAAGAGATTTAAACTTTGAGTGGAAATTTAATTTAAGAAAAGAGAAATAAAAACGAAATTGCTTCTAAACTTACAAGTAAATTTTAAAGTATTTAGCTTTACAGAGACAAATGAGAGAGCTATAGGAAAAATTCCAAAAAGAAACCGAAAAGAACAGCATACTAGAAGACGATGTGCGAAGAAAAGAAAGTGAAATTGAAAACACCAGAATTAACTTAGAAAAAGCATATTAGAATATAGTCACTGCTCTCAACGGAGTAGTTTGATCTTTCATACATTCCTATACTTATCTTAAAAACTGTCGGAAAAATAAATCAAATAATCCAAATTTTGAATTTTGTAATAGATATATAACTTACAAATGAAGGAAGGCTAAAAAATGACTGGAAACATTCTGTAACGCAGGAAGTACTTCGAAAGTGAAGTTGATCTCAAATAAATGATCATTATCGACAATGGCACCTAAACCGTAAAAATCGGAAGGTCAGGTTCTGATTATCCCTCGATAATCATCGACACTATATCTGGTTACCCTCACGTTATATCCTAAAATGATGCCTCTCCTCCCAAAAAGATCTATTTTGGCAAATAATTAGCAGGCGTACTTTAGGCCAAGAAATACAATGTTTAGTTTGGACATCCAATCTAAAACTCTAAAATTCTTGATGCATCTTTTGAAGATATGACGGATATGTGGTAGTATGCCCTACGAGATGTTATGGGTGTCGATCCCACTTCAGCCGATATTCTCATCATCGACTCTCCCTTCAACTCGAAAAAATATAAAGCGAAGATAGTCGAAAAAATATTTGAGAAACTCAAAGCTCAATCTGTATTGATAATGAACAGTTCTGTCCTCTCACTTTTTTCTGTTGGATAAACCATGTATTTTTTTATTTATGAAGTGGGTTGGTCACCTAAATCGGACATGGAAGTACTACTACAGTTCCAGTTTACGAAGGCTTCATTCTAAATCATGCATTGGAGACTTCACACATAGCGGGCAAGTAGGTGACAGCAGAACTTGAGCGTCAACTCAAAAAAAGGTATTTTATACAAAATTTAGTTCAATAGTATTCGACAGTAAAGATGAGATGGATTATATCAACAAGATCAGGAAAATCAAGTAGGATTGTGTCAAAGTGACCTTCGATTATGAGAGCTAACTCAAATCAGACTAGCGTATCCCTGAATAGAAACTATATGAATTACCTGATGGAGCAATTATCGAACTTTCTAAAGAACTTGTATACTCGCCAAGCTAGATTATTTTCAAAGATATCGGCACAAATAAAAGTCTAACTTAAATGATCGAAACCAGTTTGGAAAAATGCACTGAAGATCTTAGAACGTAAATCATGAAAAATGCTATCTTTTGTGGTGGATCTTCAATGCTCCATGGACTCTAAGATAGACTCCACAAAGAACTCAGCAAATACGGAGAGGAGCTGCAAATTAATTTCGACTGGCAAAGACGATATTCTTCTTGGATTGGAGGCTCAATGATAGGTTCATTATCAACATTCCAGAATCTGGCCATTGTGAACAAAGATAATAGCGGTGGTAATATGAGTGACTCGGACATTATAAGAAGGATATTTTGAGTTACAATTATTTTTGAACATACTCTTACTTTATTATTACTTAATTTTTATAAAATTCAATAAATTATCTTACATTTAGAGAGATCATTAGTCACTCTTGCTTTAAGTTTGGATTTTATGCCGAATTTTTGAGATCATAGAAATAAATCTTTTTGATAGATTCAAGATAGAGATTTCTCTAAGCGTCGCAATTTTTCAGTATCACATCCACTTACTGCGTTTGTATAGTTTGTAAGAAACCAACAACACCGAACATTTTATCAATGCTATTATAAAACTTCATAGATCCATCTTTTATGGCATTCAAGTAGGCTTTTATCATATGCATTGCCACCTTAACACTTTCATAATTTTAGCGATCTATCACATGCACTTAAGCTCCTCCACAAACTTTACCTTGTGATTTGCTAAATGTTGGTACAAAGTAAGCTTCACGAATGTAAAAAGTTTTACCGTAACCTGTGAGCTAACTCTAAATCACACATATTTTACATTTGATTTAAAGTATTGAAGAATATCTCTTGCATTTACATTTGGATTTCCAGTCATTTGGAATGGCTTTGTAGTTCCACGGCCTTAGCTAACAGTGGTACCCTCGAATAGCCCCATTCCAGAATAAATCAGAACGATATCCATAGTGGGAATGTTTGGAGAACTTAAGACCCATTAATTATCTTCAATTTTATACCACTTAGACATCTTTACGATGGTCAATTTGAAATAGGGTAGATAATTTCTAAGATAGCTTATCAATTATCCAACAGTTAGCCCATATCTTTGAGGTATTGTGAAAGTCTGACCTGGTAAGAGTCTTCCAATCAAACCAGCATCTATCTTCGAAGGGCAGCCTTCAACTCTTCTGCCTATGGGATTGGGTCTATCAAAAATAAAAACTTCTACATTGTTAGCAGCACAAACTTAGATACAATATGTTAATGTCCAAATATAAGTGTAGTATCGTGCACCGACATCTTGGATATCATAAATAAGGATATCTACACCTTGAAGCTGCGAACTAGTTGGTGCTTTTCTCACTCCATATAGACTGTAAACCTGAATACCTGTTTAGGGATCAATGTAATCCTCATCTCCTTGCCCTGCTTGCTGATCTCCTCTCAAACCATGTTCTGGAGCAAAGAAGCATTTGAATGAAACATTATAGGAAGATGATAAGCTGATAATTTTGTCAAAAAGAGGTTGCATTTTACCATCGACTGAAGTGGGATTAGTCAACATAGCAACAGTCTTACCTCTTATTTTTTCCATCAATTCTGTAAGTTGTTTCTCGATGGTTGTCTCTCGTTAAGTTGCTGCAAGCAAAGTTATTGCTAAGGTATAGATTAGAAAAATGAGTTTAGTTTGCATCACAATAACTAAAGTTATAAACTAAGTATAAATCCTATCTATCTGCTCTTGGCGATTTTGGAACAAAAACTAGCAGTGAGGCTTCAAATTTCTAAAAATCGTTGATAACCATCTAAATATTTGTTATTTTTCCTTTGGTGTAAGATTGTGTTTCTTTTTATAGAAAAACTATCAAATTGTAAAAGAGGTTAGTTAAATTTAGCTGCATGATTTTAGTTCTTGATGTGTTGAAACAGTTTAGTTTTTGAAATTAGTGCTCCATTCGTGACATTAAACTTGTTAGGAATACTTTTTTGCTGCTTTTTATTACCTCTTGAAAATATAAAATTATGACAAAAAATTTTTGTAAATTCAAAAATTAAATTAAAACAAATAGAAAGGGATTGGAAGTCTAGCCATCTTTTCTTGAGTCTCATAGGATAATATATACAGTCAAAGATTGTAGGCTTTTAAACAAAATTAAACCTCTATGTGTTGTAATTGTCTTAGAACTGCCTTTTTTGTAGTTCAAGCCTTTATTATCAAATAATATTATAAAGATTTAGAGCATAGTAAATCTTTCATCCATCAATTTTTTACAACTTACGACGCAGTGACTTATCTGCAGCTCTTCTTTACTCTTCATATTTATCACCTTTGTGCACAAAAAAATCGACTGCTCGATGAATTGCCTCTCCCTTCGTAATTAAAAACTTACTAAAGGTAATGGCTGCCATCCAAGTTATTTTGTAGCTTTGTCACTACTTACTCTACCACACGAAACAGAAGGATAAAATAATTTAGAACCTCTGTTCAGAATGGCCTTGTATTTGACCTCAATTTTCAAAATTTTTCGCTAAATTTTCAGATACTTACAATACCTTAAAGTAGTTCGAAATTTGTACAAGTCTACCAAGAGGATAAATTGTAGCTTCCTGAAACTTACAGCTTATCTCTTATTAGTTTACCTATGATTTGGACAACACTTTCTGCATCTACAAGTGAAAGCTTCAAATTTTAATCCTCAGAACAAATAGGAACATTCCATTTTTAACTTTCCTGCAGCCATTTGATAGTAGCCCAGAATCTATTGGTATTGTCGTATGGACCAATAACATCTGGCAATCTCAGACAAACATAAGGTATAGCCGCCTTCCTCTTAAGATATAACTCACACTTCATTTTGTTCTGTATGATTTATAAATTACGTAACCGTACTTATCTATATCTTCTTTTTGTCTGGCCTCTCCTTCCAACTTCTTTATTCTTTGGTACTCCTTCTACAAGTCGAATCGCTGCTCAGTGATAGGTTCAGGTGAGTTTTCGACCATATTATTATAGACTGAATCAGTTGAGATGAAAATATACTTTTAGCAGTTTTTTTAGATTCCTTTTAAAGAGCTTTGAATATCGCGCCAGCTGAATGCGCAAAAATCCACTACGGCTAACCATTTGTTGTTTTCATTGATACCCAGATGTTTACCAGCAAATCCAACTGTGGATTGGTAATCCTGATGTTAATTGCGATCTGAACAAAAGCACTCAACCTCAGGATGCTGCTATCTAGCTTAGTTGTTCCTTGATACATGTTATTATACCAGTAGACTTTGCCTCTGTTAATGCAACAAACTCGATAGCTACTGACAAGTTGGTCAAGTAGTAGTTTGCCCATGAAATTTGTTCCTCCCAAGATGAGAACCCAACGTTTATTTTCGTTCATGTGATTTTGTAGCAAGTTGAATTTACTATAATAAATGTCCCAAAATTAGCCTCAAATACTAAACCATATAATTGTAAACTAAAGTTTTTTCTAGAACTAAAAAAAATAAATAGAAAAAATATAACTAGATTAGTTATATTAAGGATTCTTCATTATTTGATTCTAACCAGAAGAAATTAGATAGCTAAAAAATACTCATTTAGTTTGTACAAATTAAATATCTTAAATCACTCCGTATCCACTACATTTCCTATTTTCTTTGATATCTGTTCCGTGACAGAAGTTGGATTTTCATCATGCACCACCACGTACTCATCATTCGCTTTACGATTTCTATTACGCATGTCACTCCATTCCTTAACAGCCTAAGAAACGAACAACACAGAGCCACAGCAGAAACAGTTTGATCCCCAACCATCAAATGACATAAAGTGACAGCACTCAGGATCAAATTACTTCATATCTTTCACCTTTAAACACCAGAAAGAACACAGACAGTAAGCGCAATGCCATCCTGCACAGAACTAGCCAAAGCAATTGGTCCAGCAACAGTCAAATAATACACACTGACACATTTAATATATCATTCTGATGGCTTTACATTGCCAAACAACTCTGATGTTATCCTTGCATACTTATCTTCGTTACGCTTTAAAATTGCTTCAAAAGATCCTAGAACTCTGCTGAAGCACGCTGAATCAATGTAGTAGAGTCTTACATCAGTCAAAGTTTTTATACTTGCTTGTCTTGGTACTCGACGTAGTAAAGCTAGTTATCCGAAATATCCGCCTCTTTTGTAGGTATAAACTAGTTTATTCTCTCCTTTTTGGCTTTTATAAGCAACTAGCTGCCCTTCTGCAACGATATAGAAACAATCACCTGTTTCGCCTTCCTTGATTATGTATTTCTCCGGCCCTAGGTTTTTAATTTTCATACTTTAGTAAAGCTTACTTCTTTCATACAAATTTAAACTCGAAAATATGTCTACTTTTTCTGTAAGTTCTTAGCATTATCTGAGTTTTTGCAGCATAGCATATTGCATAGTTACTGCAAAATCTGCTCGTGAAAGAGCAAACAAGTTAGATTTCTCTATGGCAGTGACAGTCGTAGCTCTTGGATTGTTGTAGAGTAAACTCAATTACCCGAAAATTTCACCTTTACAATACTTTTTGAGTACCTCATTACTGCCCATTTTTTTACAGATCAATCTACCAGAATCTACTATGTAAAATTAATTTCCATATTCTCCTTCTTTGATAATCGTTTCATCGGGTAAGAGTACCACTTTCCTCATTCTTTGAGCTAATCTAATAAGCTCGTTGTTTTCTAGGTGTTCGAAGAAAATACACTTCTTTAAATTTACTATCAAGTTAACTGTGACCTCTTTGGGCCATTAAAAGCATGGATTTGATAAATAACGATCTCTTCCGTTGAGATTAATTTATCTTTGGTTATCACCTTTGATTCCAAATCGACTACGTTTGCATATCGCTAGTTTATATCTTCTCTTTTACTTGAATATCTACTCTGATTAATCATCACTTTACAAAGCTGAATTTTGTAACTTTGAATTGCTGTTTACTGAGTAATGATATTTTTCATTTCGATTTTTTAACCATTCGTTTGAAAAAGCCCAGACATTGTAAGGTTTTTATGCCATCAACTAAAATTGAAGAGGAGCAAGAAGAGGCATTACTCGAGTTTAAATGTACTTGCTTGTGTTTTTGGCAAGCTTCTTCTTTTCTTATTATGAGATTTTATTAGGTCTTTGAGTAAGCATACCAATTTCTATAAACTTTTCTAAATATAATGAACATATAAAAAAAAAATCTAGTAAATTGAAACAAATAACCAAAGTTTGCTATTATCAAGCTCAATAAATAAAGTAAGTAATAATAATAGAATTAGACCATCAAAATTAGTTGTGGTTGTCATGATTTTTATGCTGTTTGAGTCTGATATTAAAAAGTCACAGAAGTCAGTGAATGTAATATGCTAATGTTCATTATGCTTTTTTAAAATTTAAACAAAAGTTCGATTTGGATTGGTGAAAAGTTCTAGTCTTATCTTTTTGTCTTATGATGTATCTCCGAGTGGAATTTTAGCTACTTTACCTTTTGCGCCTCCCATAGTTTATCAATAACTAAGATATGATATTCAGTTTCATTTAGATTCAACATGAAAAATCATTCTTTAGTTTTTGTCTTTAGAGCCATTTTTTTGCATTCAAGCAAGGATTAAATGATGATTAAGGTAAAATATTTAAAAAATATTTCTTCGAAGTTTTTCTAGAGAAAATAAATTCAAATAAAAATCAACTAAATTTTAGAAATGATATTGAGAGAAGAAAGAGTAGAAATTTTTAAACTATTTAATTCGGTTTTGTGAGAA
>Ga0194117_10002709_pt1 | contig 18553 bp, 12 predicted proteins | sample TA2MahsurfametaG_FD_160579 | JGI IMG/M metagenome (GOLD analysis project Ga0194117, IMG submission 160579) | Freshwater microbial communities from Lake Tanganyika, Tanzania - TA2015009 Mahale N1 surface | ecosystem: Environmental > Aquatic > Freshwater > Lake | place: Tanzania: Lake Tanganyika...
ATTTATTTAAATACAAATACTAAATGATTGGAAATAAGAATAAATAAGCTTTGTAATCTGCAAAAAAGAATCTTTTTAAGGATGTTATATTTATTCATCGGAACAATTATATTTATGATTTTATAACCTTAACACTCGCACTAATAGCTCACAAACAAAATCACTGAATTGCTTCCTACAAAAACAACTAATAATAACTCTACTTAATTGAGATCCCAAGTATTTTTGCAGTAGAAATCAAATAAAATTTAACCACCTGCTATCTTGCAAAACCTTTTTAGTAACTCAATACAGCTCATCAGCTAAAAAGGAACAAAGGTATCTCTTCAATAATAAAGTAAATAAAAGAAAAAATACAATTTATCTAACAGAAAGTACACTTGTCTTTTTCAACTGCTCCTAATCAGTATCTGGACCATCTAAAACCTGATATTTAAAGAGAAAATTACTAAGTAATAGGTTAGATCATTGACATTCAGAATTGGCTCGCCGTCAACAAGATTTTATCAGGTAAAACAGTCCTTAAAGGAAAATCAGATATCAAGGATCTTGGTAGTAACATTAAAGAAAAGATAGCGGATATGAAGAGAAGTATTATGAGTCTTTCTTCAATCGAAAAAAAAGCGAATGCATAGTTTGAAAACCTGCTAGAATTTAGGAAGAAGAATTACTGGGCTCATTAAACTTAAAAAGGTAAAAAAATTAAAAGTTTTGTAAGCAAAATGAAACGCATACATAGTGAGCAGAAAAAAAGGCAAGAAAAATAGATGATTCAAAGAGAATAGAAGGTAAAGAGCGAGCTTTAAAAATAAAAAAAGTTGACTGAACAGGCGAGAAAGGAGATGTATATGAAATAGCTTGAAAAACAAGCCCTTTGGCGAAAGTAGAGATCGAAATATAGTGAGTAATAAAGGAAAAAGAAGTAGAAAGTAGAAGAATTATTGCAAAAGTTTAATGCAGATAAACCTTTTTACATGCGAAAGTAATAATAATTTGTAAAAAATGTATTGGAACCTCAATAAGAGGAGAGAATAAAAATATTAGAAGAAATACATGATAAACATCAACCTGTGTAACAGTAAGAAATAGACGAGCATTTACAAAAGTACGAAGAGTACAAAGAGAGTTTAATGTAAGAAAAAAAGAGGAAACATGAGGAATAGTAAGAAATGAACAATAAACAATAACAATAACTAAAAGAGCTCTTCCGTTCGAAGTTTCACAAGGAAATTTAACCGAGATTCTATAGCTTAGAGAAAGAAGTTGCCGAATAAAAACTAAAAAAAGCCAAGCAATATGAAAAAGCTGTGTTATAAAATCATAGACCATCAGTAGATCTACTCAAAAGGTCTAAGCTTCAAGAACAGATCTTAGATCTACAGCTTAGAGAAGATAAAAAGAAGCGCAAGGTGGTTAAAGAAGACGGAAGCATAATTATAGAAGAGAAACCTGAGTTCAATGCCAGAAGAATTGGAGTACAGTATCTATAGCAAATGAAAGAATAAAACTAGGGGAAGCCTCGAAAGAAATAAGATAGAAGTGCAAGTATGATGGAAATTTCATAAAATAGTAAACCCAAAAGAATAGACTACTTAAGAGAAAATAGACCAAATCTAAAGTTCAAGAAGACTTTGGGTGAGTGGAAAAAAGTAATGGCTGATGGATCTTACTCTCCTCGCTAAAAATTTTAATCAATCATGTAGCAGGCGATGGTACTGCAGGAGAAAGCTCACCAAAAGGAGTAGATGATGAATTCCTACAAAAAGGGAGAAAAGGCGATAGAGTTGAAATAGCAAATGGACAAGCTTTACTTATAGAGCGTAGCTGCGAAGTTGGTGGTGCTTAAAGATGTAATTTTAAAGTAATGATATTTGGTTATGTTTTTCTTTAATATTATATAATAACCCGTACGATAATTTCTGAGAAATGATTATCAGTTAAGAACTATTTTGCTTATTATTAAAAATTATTAAGTGACAGACCGCAGAAAGTCTACCAAACTCTATACCATCTCAAAACAACCTTTATTTTTGCTAAATTCTAGATTTGAGGGATCCCACTTCAATGAAAACACGATAATGGGTTAGGATTAAAAGTTTAGGAAAACAAAGAAAAGAGATCGATACAGAACGAGTGGCAACTTGAGAGTGAGTTGGATAAGTATTGTTTAGTCGGATATAATTTCAATATTGTGAGTTGTATGGGTAAGCTAAAAACAAAATACCCATTAGAATTAGAAATAGACTTCATGCTATTCCTTTAGACTTCGGAGTTGATTCGAGATTCTTACAACATTGAGCTAATTAGTGGGAACCTTGAGTATGTACAAGTGAAAGAAGTCTTTGAGGAGTTTATGAGCAACCATCAAATCGGCTATGAGGCGTATATGTACTTTCAGTCTGTTCATTCTGAGAGAGAGGAACTTATACGCACGGATTGGTCTCTCAACATCAACGAAATCGAAGATAATAATCGATATATCATCGTCAAAATCAAAAGTCATACTCAACATCTTAAGGAACTTCTCTTTTAACAAATTTCCGAAGTTACCTAACGCCTCAACAGGCTTTAAGAAAAAGTAAACAGTAGCCACGACAAGGAAGAGTTTGATGGCAAATGTCAGTTCCCATCACCCATGCTACATCATAACAGCTCAATATCCCAGGTCTCAATTCCCAGTGATAAAGATCTTGATATTGGAGTCCTATTCAGTTAACCAATTTTTGATGAGAAAAGACACAAGGAAGCCAACATGCCTGTAGATTTTAGAAGCGAATTGCAGAGATTATACAGTGCACTCAATGTATTTAAATTCTGACTTAGAACTCTTATAAGCCTGAAATCACAGTTGAGTGCTAGATTGCTACCAAGTAGCACCTGAAACATCTGATTGCTTACAAAAGACCAAAAATACTTCACATCATCTGCCATGGATCGAGCCAAGGTGAACTTGAGTTTGAAGATGACTCTAAATTTTCAATCGGTGCTTTAAGTCTAATTTAATCTGAAAAAATTAGATAGATTTTATTAGCTAAAAAGGATCTCATGCCTAGTTTGGTGTTTGTCAATTCTTGTCATTCGGAACTTATAGGAAATATTTTTTATTAAGCTGGCGCCAAATACTGCATAATGATAGACTCTCAAGATAAAATAGATGACGAGGCTGCCCAAATATTTAGTTAAAATTTTTATAGAAATATCTTCAGAGGAGAAAAAGTAGGCACAGCTTTCAGAGAGGCCAAAGATACGGTCAAAATAAAACACAACAGTTCAGGCTGTTGTTGTCGGCACACAGCCAGTTAAGTTCATAAGCCGGACTGCCGTTGGCTAAAAATTTGTGCAAGTATGGGAGAATATGAAGCACATAAAATGTATCACATCCCTTCCTCGAAGTGTACTTGCTAGTTGCGAAATATTAACCAACATGAACTTAAATGCTAATGGGCTCAATTCGCTTTATTTCACATCAACAATGATTTTCGAATAATGTAGAATGGAGTAGAGAGATTTCCTAAGAAAGTTTCAGAACTGCCCAAGTATCTTCCACAGTAGAAAAAGAAACAAATGTTGGTAATCTGTTGCTGCTTCAATTTTGTAAATAATGGTGTACCTTCAAACAAACAATAGTGTAAGATCCCTCATAGTGAAAGCAATAAATTTAAGATGCTTCCTGCTGACTCGTAAAACTCAGAGTCTCTGTATGAATTACAAAAGAACGTTGCTTTTAGAACACAAATAATTGATTACTCTGCCCCTTAACTCACTTAGTACTATGAAAAAGTTCAAAACTCTTCTGTAATGGGACGACAACAATAACTTTATGAATTTATGAAAATGATAAGAGACAACCAACTTAGTCTTTTCATTCTTTATGGGCATCCTGGTATTGGCAAGACTAGTTTCGCTATAAAAGCCGCAACATACTTGATTGAGCGTAGAGTATTCTAGATATACTTTTACATCGATTTGTATGACATAAAGGATACCGATATGTTTCGTAACAAATTCAATGAGGTCACAAAGCTGGACTATCCTTACAACAAAGCTAGTATTAATGAAGTGAAGAATAAGTCGATAATTATAGTGTTGGATAACGTGGATGAATTTTGTATTGCTTCGGTTGAAGAGTTTCAGAATGAACTATAAAATCTCAAAAAGTAGTTTATTCATGCAAAATTGATCTTAACCTGCAAATAAAAAAATGTTTCAGTGTTGTAAAACGAAAGGATCTTTATGAGCAGTAACTCAACCATCAAGTAGCTGAAGCCCTTAGATTAAAATACAGCTGCAAAAGCTCTTTACATGAAAATACGAAACTATCTGGATATCAGTATTTCTTTTCTTGATATTCGTTAGATAGTTGGCAAAAAACCAGAGTTACAAATACCCAAAGTTATTTAGAATCTCTCCCACTCTTTCTCTCATACCAAAGGAAAAGTTAAATTATAAGCTTTGAAACAAAAAGTAAATGAGCTTGGCCAGGGAGACTTGGCTTTTAACAAGTTAGTTGAAGAAAATCTTAATATTTTAAAAGCACGCTGTAAAATGAGCTACTAGATGCTGATTTTCATATCTCAGTTCTCGCAAGGGATAGATAAAAACGATTTTAGCATTTTGGGAAGTTATGATAGAAATGATAACAAAGCAGACAGCTTAGGTGTAGCTGTAATCGACATTCCTATAGATAAGAACTGGAAGAAAAGACTAGCTAATTTATTCTAAAAATATAAAGAATCAAATTCAGAAGTTGCAAAAGCAGACAGCGAGAGCTAAACTCTTTAGAATTTTGTTTCTTTGTAAAAGCATCAGACATCGATTTTGTAAAAGCATCAGACATCGATTCATCGCTAAGATATCACTGCGAATGTACATTAATAAAGTATGTTCAAAGGCTAAAGTTATTTTTTGTAGGAGGTGAGTCGTAATCGTTATATAGTGAAGAGATTTATTCGAGATTTCATTTGGAATAAAGATAAATCTGAGTAAAACTATTACATGAAGCATATCTTTGTGGCTTATACAGCAGTTATGCTTGATATCTACCTCAGCTTCCTTGTCAATTAGAATTACATTCATTAAGAGTTGCTTTAATATAGTGATATTTCACAGACTGGAATATTCAAATTCAAAGACAATAACTATAAAACACTACTTTTGACTGAAAGCATTCGTTATGTTGAAGATTACAACACGAAATTTTAAAGAATTTTGAAGCAGCAGCCTGCCCTGAGATAAAAAATCAGAAGCAGCGACCCTTCTGTTTTCATCATGAACCATAAACTAGATTTCTTGCATATTTATGGCTATGACTGGGCTAAGGTTTATCACTATTTGGTTCAGAATAAGAAAAAGTAAGCGAGTATATTGATAAATTATCTTCAAAGACTCATCATTTTGATTCCTACTGCCATGAAAGTGGCCAATTTGTAATAAACTTTGATAAAGTACTCAATAAGACAGTCAATCAATTTGTTGACTCAAATTCGTCACTTTTCCAAACCTGTACATACTCTAATGCTTACCTTAAAATTGAAATTAATGAAAACTGCAAGTTAGATTGAAAAAGGCGAAGAAACCTACTTAATGGGCATTTAATTCCAAAAAGAACTTCATAAAACAGATTTGTAAAATATAGACTCTGAAAATCTTAAATCTATTCAAAAACAATGGTTATTCTAAACTGAAATTCTTAATATGTATATCGAGTATGTAAAAATAAAGAAAGAAGTAAAAAGTTCAGATAATCCCTTGAAAGTTACCGAACGTATTGCAGACTCTATCAAAAAACTATAGGAAATGAACAGTGATAGTAGCTTTGAAACTGAGTGCTAGTGCTAACTTCTTATAGCCAAGAGGCAGCTATTACAAGCGATGATTTATAATAAGGTTTTGTAACTTTCAGGCAAGTATCCAACTAGTGTGAAAATCGCTAACTTTAAAAGTAGTAACAATTTAATAATTTTTATAAGGAACAGCTTGAGTGCAGCAAAAATATTTTATTAGAATAAAATGATGAAACTATCGTTAAGAGCCAAATTGCTCGCAGTTTCTATCAACTGGGAACAACTTAAAGTTCGAGTCAAGCAAAATTAATTTTCAAGATAGCTTTAGAAAGAACGCACTCTTCTCAGATAATGTTAAGAGCTCTACGAAGATAAAAATAACAATCTCATAGGACTGACTATTTATGATAGTTTAATGAAAAAGATAAGGAAAGAGATGAAAGAGAAAATGTGGCAGGAATCAGCCAACAATTTAGTTATTATGAAAGCAGTGCCTCTTTCCAACAAAAATAATCCACTTTTAGAACATATCGTCAGGACAAAACAAAAGTATAAAAAAGAACTAGAGTCTATCTTCGTTAATGCAGAGATAGATCTAAGCATCAAGTTTTAAATCTTAAATGCTGAAAAGCTTGAAGAATAAACCAAAAGAGAATCCACTATACTCTTACTATCAACTAGTTTTAGGACTAGAGGTGGGAAAGTATACTTGATTTGTGAAGATAATGACGTAAAAGAAAAAGATATTGAAATCAATGCTGACTTCTTCCAAAAATATCCTCTTTATAATACCAAACTTTTGATTCTCATGGGAACAAATGCGACCTAGGGATTCAAAAAATTGACAAATCTATTCCCTAAAGGGCCCTCTATTATCGCAATTACATCAAGTTCAACGAGTGAATTCGATGATTTTGAAGAGTACAATTACGAGTAGCTGTATAACAAAACTACTGCTTTATAACTACGCAAAGTTATCGAACATAATCTCAAGGTAGATTAAAGCGAAATCTAATTTTCAAAAGCCTTCATTAAATAGATGATAAAGTTAAATCCTAAAAATTATCAGCAAGGAATCAAAGATATTTATTTAGGACTATGGCATCAAAACAAGCAGAACTTCCAGAATTTTAAAATAGATATCAGGGAGAGCTCTAGAGATATTATCAAATTAATTAAAGGTTCTTTTAAAGACCTGTCTCCTAGTTTTAGAAAGACCCATAACATCGATTGTGACTTGAAAAGCCCTGACAGCACTTGTATCTACAGAAAATGGAAAGAGATCAACTAAGTTTTTAAAGAGTTTACGAATAATAAGAAATAAACGAAGTACATTCAGATCTGTGGTTCTAATGGTGCTGGAAAATCTACATTTATTCAAGAGATTGGACGTATGTGTATAGAGAGAAATCTGTTTGAAAGTGGAGTTTACATAATAAACGGAAAGGAAGTGTAAGAAAAGAGCCAATCTGACTTCGAATCATATATCATAAAAGCAGCAGAGACTTCAAATATGTTTAACCTACAATCATTTAATAAGTACGCAAATTCCAATTTCTTGTTGATGATTGACGATTTCCATCTGATAAGGCCAAGATCAAATGGCAGATACAACCTGTTTTTGAAAAAGTTGATCCAAAAAAAAGTAAATGTGATTTTTGTCACACATGAGAATTTCAACATGAGAGACCTGCTCCCTTCAATTTGGATTAAAACACTAAAGATTTAAAAGTTGAAAGGTGTTGAACTTGACATTTTCGCATATCATGTCTTTAGACCTTAAAATACAGCAGCATTTGAGGAGTACGAAAAATAAAAATTAAAAAGAGTGTTGAACTGCTCCTAAATTATGAAGATAAATGACCGAAATTTGGAACCCAGTTACAATAACTATTTGAGACCAGAGTAATAAATGCGAAAACTCATATCGAATAAGAATTGATTAGTTTATAGATTATTGGTTTATTACGAGACAACTATAATAGTATTTCCCTTCTTAAAATTATTCCATGAGGAGGCATAAACCTATCAAAACCAAAGCTTATTTCTAAATAACATAAGATCCTCCAAAAAAACTATAGGACTCAGTTACGAATAGTAGTCGAAATAAAAGTCCATTAAAATTGCCAATACAAAAGTAATATTTTTTTATTGATTTCACTTAGAACTGTTCTTTGAGGAAATTGGAGGAGATAAAGTAGAAAATAAAGATTGAGAACCCTTTGTAGACGTAGCAATATGGCGAATATATTGTTACCAACCTCGAAGATTGTTCTAAGAAATAGCAGCAACTTGTAAATTTTTTGCAACAAAAACTTGAACTATTTCAAAAAAAAAAGCGCATAAGATAAAATGTAAAGAAGAGCCTCGATAAATCTAAAGGTAAGCTAAGAAGTCTTTCCTCCTTTTGCATCAAACAAAATCTTATAGATTAATATAGACAGCCCAGTATTTTACATACCGAATAAACATTATCTCCCAATTATAATATCCTCGAGTTTCATGATAAAAGGTTAAGAGAGAAATAAGAAAGAGTCTTAAAAAGATTGGGCTTATATATGTGATTGTTAATAAATAGTTAATTAATCGATATTTAAATCTTAGAATAAATGTACAGCAACGAAGTAAGTTATAGTAAGGATCCCACGCGTAGTAGAGCCAAACTAAAAAAAGAAAATTTCAACTCGAGAACCAATGATTTGAACATTGATGAAGATTCCGTTTAGTAGCTAAAGCAAGAAAATAACAAGTACTTTAGAAACAATTTAGATTAAAAAAACTTCTGAAGTAGGCTCAAGCCAAACGAGTGCAAATAACAAAATAATGTTCTCAATTAAGTAAAACTATCGAAAAGCTATAAGCTTAGAACGAAGAGCTAAAACATAGAGTGAGATAGGATTAGGACAAAATGGATGGTAACAAATATCGATGGGAGGAGCTCAAATTTATTAATAAACAGATATCGTCTGAAATCTAGTAATTGAGAGCTGAAAATGAATCGTTAAATCAAAAACTAAGGTATAGTAGTGATGTGCTATAGCGCAAATATGAAGAACTTGAGTAAAAAACACGCAAGAGAATGTAACAATGTATAAAAAGAGTTAAAAAGTCAATACATTATCTGGAAAGCCTATCTGCCAAAAATATCGATAAAACCAGATAGTAACTACATTTTTACATAGAGATTTGATATAAAATTTAAGAAAGTCGATTTAAGTTCTCAGAGGAAAGTATAACTAAGAGTTGAACTGTGAAGGAGAAATAGAAGAATTGATGAACCCACTTAAAAGTATGCAAGAAGAAATACTTCAAAAAACTAAATAGCTTAATCATTTCAAACAAGAAAACATTCGTTTGGTTGAGGATATAGAGAAATACAAAGAAATGTAAAAATAACAAATCCCAATGTTCAAATAAGCTATAGAAAAGTTAAAAAAGAATCTAGTTCAAGTGAGAAGTCAACTAAGTGAGAATGAGTATGAGAAGTTGCAGCTAAAGAAAAAGTATGAGTAAAAACTTAAATAAGCAGATTACAAATACAACGAGCTATTCAAAGAATGCAGAAAAATTAAACTTTAGAAAAAAATATACGAGAATAAACTTTAAGAGCTCGAGGCTGATGTGGAGGAATAAAAAGAGAGGCTATTAGGAGAGAATCAAATGCTTAAAAAACTGTGCCAAAATAACAATGAAATGAGTTCGTCTAGAATTAGCCAAATTAGCAACTTCAAAATGGCCTCAAATTTAGTTGTAGACAAAAAGACGCACTAAAAGAGACCAATGAAGAAACAATATTCAACAAACTAGATAAAAACTTCCAACATTCATTTGAAACAATCTTCTTATTAATAATAGTAATCTCGAAACTAAAAAGTCTAAATTTCTGATTATGATGAGGAGAGTAGTATGTTTTCTCAGGAGAATCTTAAAAAAGAAATATGCAGGATTGATGAAGAGATAATGTAGATTCAAAGAACTTTGAGTAAGGAGCTATAAGCTTATCATTGAGCTCTAATTTTTATATTGTTATTTGATTGTAAATAAAAATTATACAAATACTATGATTGTAGTTCAAGACTATCCAGCTACATTTTTGTACTTGTTGATTTACCGATGTAGCTCGATCTTTTATTTTAGAAGCCCAACTATTTTTTGATTGGCTTCATTCAGTTGTCTCTTGAGGTGGGAAGCATCTGACTTATCATGAATGGATTTCGCACGTTCTTTCTTTTTGTAATTGTTAAGTTAAATGACTAAATTCTGTATTTCCTCTGTCTTCTCTTATAACTCTTTACGTATGAGGTGTAAATTATTCTATTTGTTTTTTTACTTTAGTTGAAGTATCTACTCATCTTTACTTTGGAGATGGAAAGTTAGTCTTTTGTTTTAGAGTTCAAGTTTGTTGATTTTTTACTTTTCATAAGTTACCAAACTACTCTGGTTTTCATTTTTGCCTTTATCCTGGTTTTTAAGCTATTGTATTTATCTTAGTTTTTGATACTACTTGTTTTAGAGTTCTCTTTTTAATTAATCGAGTTGGTCTGAAAGTCTATCTTTTTATGTTTTCATATCATTTTCTTGTTTCTTGTATAACTTTATCTATTTTCTCAGTCTAGCGTTTTAATCTTAAAGTTTCTTGCCATTTTCCTTTTATTGTTGGAGTTCATCTTTTATCTTCATATATTCTTCTTCTAGTTTTTCCATTTTGATTTTGGTGGCTTTGCCATTAGTATTAGAAATCAAAGCTCTATTCTAAATTTATAGCTATTTTGTGATTTTAGATATTTCTTCTTTGAGCGCGTCAGCTTGTTTTTTCGTTTTCACTTAAAGGATCTAGTACTTTTTACTCCATTTATTTGCCTAGTTTCTCTACCTTTAAACAGTTTCATACAAATTTCTGATTTATTACATGTATTTCTTGTTGGACTGTTCCTTTTCTTGGATACGTTATTAATTAAATCTTTTCAATTATTCAACCAAATGTTAATTTTTACTCGTTAAAAGGTTTTGTTTGGATCTTATTTCAGCTATCTCAGATACTTTCCGGTTTATCTAATTATTAAGTTTTTCTATTTCTTCCTTATGAGTCAGTTCAAGCTCATTTATGACCTTGATTCTGATCATGTCATAGTCGCTAACAAATAATACAGAACTTAATCTTTTTAGTTCTTAATCTTTTAGCGTTATCATATCCTTGATATCACTGATTTGCTACTCGTACTGGTTTGTAATTGCACTGATTCTGTTACTTTTATCTGCGATTTCGGTTTTTAGCTTCAAATTATTGGTCTGTTCAATCCTGAGTGCCTCTTTAATATCATCAATAATCTGGTATGCACTCTGCAGTTGTTTGAGGGTATTTTAGTGTGCAAGTTTTTCACCGTTTATTTGTTTCTTCAAAAACTGGATTTCATTGATAGACTTTTCGTAACTATGGGACAATGATTCCATGATAATAAGAAAAATATAATAACGATAATTATACAAAGTATATCATGAACAATAGTTTTGACGAAAAGTAAGGGAGTCACTAGTTTATTACGTAGTCTCTACGGATTTGTTGAAACTCTGAATAGACGAAGAGTTATTTAGGCTGTTATTTTTGATCGCATTATATTTGGCTTCAAGTTACCTGAATTTCTACATAAATTGTTTTTTTTCTACCTCATTTTCCACAGAAATAATAATATTTTTGTGTTGTCCTATCAGCTTCTTTTATGTGAGTTAATCGATAAGCTTATCCAATTTCGAGTTAGTGGTTTACACTTTTTGTTCTAGTTCTTTATTTTTTATCGTATTTTCTTGGTGCTGTTTTTCAAATTTTTGCATGATCTTGCTCAAATTTTCTTTTATTTAACTCATGTTTATATTTATTGGGTTTTTCTTTCTATTTTAAGACTGTTATTTTTAGTTCTGCATTAACTTGTGTGCTTAGGTATTTCTAATTTTTTAGTGAACCTTATTCTCTTTCCTTGATTTCTCGCTATCTCTTGGAATTTACAATAAAAACTAGAGATCTTTATTCTATGCTATATTACTTTGCTGCTATGTTTACCTTTCCTATTTTAGTTGTAATTGCCTTTGTTATGTGCTATGATTTTCCTTACTTTTAATGTATTGATTGTGCTTGATTTGTGAGACAAAGTTTTTAAGCCTCTGCACGCAGATTTCTCTGAATTCTTTTTTAGTAGTTCTATCAAAGGTAACCTATATTTTCATATTCCAATAGAAAACAATAGTCAAAAATTTATAATTTCCAAAATGTAGTCAAATTTTATGATCATCTTTCCACATTGATTAGATTCTTTTAACTTCTTTAGTTATCAGAACTGCTGGCCCTTAGCGACGACCATTTTTCCACTCACCTTAGAAGCATGATCCATCAATATAGTATAGTTTTCCTTTGCCATGCTTTTGTCCTTCGAAATAGTTGCCTACGAATCTCTATCCTCGGGGCCAAGTAAATACTCCTGGTCCATGCATCTCATCTTTGAGCCATGATCCATTGTAAACTTTACCATCTTTAAAAATCATCTATCCTTTGCCTTATCTCTTGTTATTTTTTACATCTCCTGTATACTTTTCTCCGTTGCTGTAGTAAAAAGTACCTGATACTTTATGATTTAGTTCGAATTTCCCTTGGAAGATAGTGCAATCAGCCCATGTTTATCTACCTTAGCCATGTCGCTTATCCTCAAACCATTGACCTTCGTACCTACCTCCTTCTACAGATTGATACTCGCCAATACCGTGTGATTTATCATCTTTCCACTGACCGTTATAATAATCTCCATTGGGATGATGGAGTCTTCCTTTACCTTCTGCCTTTCCATTTTTGAATGAACCAGAGAAATAACTTCCATCAGGAAAATAAGTTTTTCCATATCCTTCTTTTTGTCCGTTAAGCCATTGCCCGAAATGTATGATTCCTTTCGATTATATAGGTTCTTTATTAGTAGTAAGGTACGTAAAAAGAAAGAGTTAGGAGAAAGCATGACAGGTTACTGAAACTTTTCATGAAAGATTGATTCTTTCTTGATTAGTTGGTAGGGAAGTTTTGTGAGAAGATTAGCGTTTGGAGGAGCGTGTTTCTGAATGATCTAGGGTTCAAGTCTTACTTTGCTTTTCATTTCTGCAAGGGGATCATAGAATTCTTATAGGTTTTAAAGATTTTTAAACATATCTGTGCCATCCTTGATGGTCTCCTTTCTACCGTAACAGCACTCCATTTGCCCCATGGTTACAATTTTATTTAATTATTTCGACAATAAATTCAAAAATTAAATATAACTAAGGATAAAAATGATTCTTCATTCTCAAGATATTTATTTACAAAAAGGACTGTGTGTTTTTGAAAAGAAGAGAATTACTCTTGTGTATGATTTATTAAAAAAGCAATATTCGTCTTTGATATACACATAATCATTTATAAATGTTTTGGAACTTACTGATAATACGTTTCGCTTATTTAGAGTCCATCACCAATTGCCTTTCCAAAGCTTCGTCACGATTTAGAATCAACTTGCATTCAGTTAATGTATTTTCATTCCATTTCAATTCCACGATTACTTTGAAAAGTTCATCAATGAGAGGGCTCACAGATTTTTAAACTGTTTCTTTTGCAAATTTGAACTTCTTAGTTTTAGAAACTGCTTCTCTGAGTATAGCTGCAAGATTGTAACTTTCGAATAAAGATCTTCTGATGAGAGATATTGTCCATATTTGATTACGATAGCTCAATCCTGAGTATAATTTTTTTAACTAAAGAATGGAGTTCAATGCATTTTTGGAGTTTATTTCTAACTTTTAGATTTGTAATTGTTGAGTCTGAAGATATTGGATTAATTAATTAACCAAAAACAAAGTATTTATTCTAATTTGGTTTGTATTTTTAAAAACATTTAGATAGGTAGAATATCTACGCAAAGTAGTCTTGCTTTTATCAACATTGAATTGTACTTTGTTTTCTCTGAAGGAGTAGTCTTCAAAATTAAACAAGTTTGCAGCCTAGAAACTTTGGATTTGCTACGATACTATTTTTAAATCAATGAGACCAACCGGCACTGCATTATTTCGTTACAACAACAAATTGGCTGCAACTTGCTATTGCAGAGCTATGTTCACTTCAGCTAGCAAGATCTTGTGACTATTGAACAGTCCATAGAAATCTGCAAAGTGGAAATCTTCAAATAATTCATTGGCTAAAACTTTAGAATCCGCATTGAAATTGATTACTTTCTCTTTGTTAACAAATCTGTTAATTTTTTAGTTGATTTTGACCAAGTAGTACTCAGATCCGCCTTAAAATCTATATTTCTGATAGAGAAAGTAAAGTAGGATAACAGAATTGTAACTGTTGAGGATGCAGTTTCTATAACTAATGTATTCATCAACCCGATCAAGCTCTCCACTTTTCAATGCTTTCAGACCATACTACATATTATATGGATTACCTATGATGTCTATCTCTGATTTTAGTGGTAGCTCTTTACAAATCTATCAGTGAAATGTTCATAATTATTGTAGATGCCAAACTCGATGCAGGGTTTGAGGAACCAGTAACCCAGGGTCTACATTTGTACTGATTTTATGTCATTTGTCTGATATACTTCAATCAACCTCTAATGATGATTAACTAATGAGCAAAAATAAATCAATCTAAGTTTGGTATCCGCATTGAAAGGACTTACCTCAACAACTCGTTATAGTTAGTTGATCATAACTGCTGCTACTTTATCAATCAAAGCTTATGACTCTTCTTGTTAGATATATTCTCTGGCGTAGTCGGATATGATAGTAAAAAATTCGTCAGAGAGATAGCGTTATCCTTTTTATAATTTCCTGTTTTTTTCTATTTCTTTAACTCGAATAGTGTAGAGTTGGCTGAGCTATTTGAGAATACTTTCAAAACCAGCAAAAGTGAAGGATGGATTTTCAATACTCAAACAAATTCTGTGGTAGTTAATTTATCGGATGAGATCGTTATCATTAGCAACTTCCTGTGGCTTATTCACTATATTTTGTTTGATTAATAGTTTTTTATATGTTTTGAGTTAGTTGGAATAAGTGAGAGTTGCACTAAAGTATTTGGTGTATTCATTTAAATACTTTACAAGTAGAAGCTAATCGCCGAAGAAAGATGCAATCTAAATCAGCTGTAAAAGCAAACCTTTGATACATATTTTATAATAGTCAGATTGCTTATTTTATACATAAGAGGGATGTGCTGTGTTGATTAGATTTCTGTACTCATTTAAAAGACTCCAATAATAAGTCAAAACAATTTCTTTAAAATCCAAACCATTAAAAACATAAAGTTGTTCTATTGGCAGTTCTTTTTAGCTAAGTTCAGTAGTTTCTTTAAAAGAAGCATTTTAGATCTGAATTTGTTGCAACATAAAATGTAAAAATTAGTTGTAGTGATCGTACCAAGGAGAATAGTCTTTCAGATTCAAGTTTTTTCTAAATATTTTCGAAATTTCACTGATATAAAAGAGATAAATATGCTGTTTATCTTCTGAAATTGAGGACAAGTTGCGGATACTTCTGAGGAAGTCAAAAGGGAATTTAAAATCCTTACTAATAGCCTCATAAATCAATATAGCCTCTTTAACTCTACCTTCGTTTATAGCTATCTTTAGCTTTAATTAGTTGGCTTTGCTTATTGTCTTTTTATTACTTGCAATATTGTTCTTTAGGTCTGCTAATTGTATAGAAGTTAAATTTGCTTCCTTTTATTTGATGTCTTTATTCAATTTTTCGAGTTGTTCCTCTGCTGTTTTTATGCATTTTTCAGTGAACATAGATACTAATTTTAAGTTGGCCTTCAAACCTTCATTGTACTTATAACACTGGTCTCGCCCATATTCAATCATGTTGAATTTATCCAAAGCTTGTAGATACTCGAGATAAATTTGGGCCAGCTGTAGCCCTATCTGTTTTGTTGTCACAAAATCTTTCAAAAAAAGTTTACCTAAAGGTGCATACAATCCAGAGCTAAGATAGAATCTGTAAATTTGACTTTTGTTATGGTTGGGACAATGCTTGTCGAACATTTAGAGCACGGTTTTTTATCTGTTATCGCCAAACAACTATGCAATGGCAAGAGTGATGAATACATGATTATCTTTTCCAAGAATCTCAATGCTTTAAGGATCGGACACCTACTCTACATAACCAAATACTTACGGAATACTTAATGGGCCTAATGGTATCGCCCTAGACTGACAAGACAGCCTACTTTGAAAATTTTGATTAGCCTCATTTCAGAAGGAGTGATCTGTTGTTTCTTCTTATCAGCTTTGGTTGACTTTTTGAGTGTCTGATCGATAAGTGTGAGACACTCTGTGAATCTGAGGTGTTCGAAGGTTTCGGATATTTCTGCTATTTTTTTCTCCATCAACTTAAAAGTACAATAATAATAGATCTGTTCATTAATTTAATATCAATTAGTGATTAGTATTGAATCATTTGTTTGCAACAATCGATAAAAAAGAATAATTAGTGCCAATAGCAAATAGTATGTTATTATAGTCTGTTTTCGTGTCAAAAGATACAGCTTATTTCTAAACTATGAATCATACTTATGAAAATGTGGTAGGTTGCGTTGGTGAGATTAGAACTCGCTCTTCCCTCCCAATATAAAATTTAAATACTATCGAACAAATTGTCCATGACCAACAAGATCATCTTAGACAACGTTACTTTCCATAACAACCCCGCACCTTTTCTTGATAAGCTAATACTAGATATCACCTTCACTGCACTCTAACCTATCCGTGCTCCGATCTAATGGAAAATTATATATGTTGGATCAGCCAAAAGTTAGTAGTACGACCAAATACTGGAAGAATTTGAAGTTGGGCCCATTAATGAGTCCTCCACGATGAAGTTCACCGTAGACTGTGGCTGTGCAGACTATAGTAAAATTCCAGCTGATGAATTAATATGTAAATAGAGTCTAATTTAGGTGTGACAGCATTGATCATAACAATAACATATCGTGGGCAGGAATTCATACGTGTGGGTTACTATGTTCATAATGTGCTGGATGAAGAAATGAAAGAGCAGGAGCAGACTTTACCTGTCTCTGATTTGATAAAGCATACTACACGCACTATACTAACCTAAAAACCTAGAATAACCAACTTCAAAATAAAATGGGCAGAAGAACAATTGAACTCACAAGAAAATAGTATCGATAGAGTGAGGAGTGAGAACGCGCAGAATTCAAGTAATAGCACAGTTAGGCGACAATAATAACCAGTTTAACAGTAGTAGAAGCATGAGACAAAAGAATAGAAAGAATTTTAGTCACAGGAAATAGTGAGGGTTGAAGGATATGCTGCCACAAAGATGCTGTGAGCAACCAGCAAATACTGTCCTTTTAGTGATCATTATTACTTTGATTAGTAACTTTGCCGAGCTTAATTACACAGATAACATAGTGGTTCAAAAATACATTAACAATCCTTTGCTGTTAGATGGTTATAAATTTGATATGAGAATCTATGTGCTTGTTACTAATTTTCATCCTTTAGAAGCTTTCGTCTATAAGGAAGGTTTCGCTCGTTTGAGTACATAAAAATTTAGTCTCGATCCCATGTCAATGAAGAATGCTTTCGTGCATTTGACTAACTTCGCAGTAAACAAGAATAACTAAGATGCAAAGCATAGTTCCAATTTTAGTGGGGGCAGCAAAATATCACTCAAAATACTAAAAGATAAACTAACACGAATGAACTACTCTTTCAATAACATTTGGGCACAGGTTCATTAGATCATCATTAAATCTTTGTTGGGCTGCTCCATTTCTGTTCCTCCATTCCCCACTGCTTTTGAATTGTTTGGTTATGATATTATGATAGATACGGATAGCAACTGTCATCTCATCGAAATCAATGCTTCTCCATCACTCGAAAGGGCATATATGATAGATTAAGTTATTAAGCAGTCGCTTATCGATGACATTCTTGACATAGTTGATCCTCCTGATTTTGACAAAGAACAACTGTTAGATATTATGAGTGAAAGAATGAGTGGGAAGAAGAAAATCACTCCCGATGAAGATCTGATTGCTATTGCAAGAATACTAAAATACAAAAAATTGAGAAAGTTTGGAGAAATGCCAGAGTCAATCGGACTTTTTGAGATGATCGCTCCTTCGAAACTGAGTACAGATTTATAAAAACTTATAAAAGGACGTTCGGGAGCTAACAATCCTAAAAACATCGATTGATAACTCTTTTACTTTTATTCTCTGTCTTACATAAATAATAAGTTACTATCATTAAGCTCACTGCCTCTACTCACTATTTTATATGCATTTTTAAACATAGTGAGAGACTTGGTGTTAATTTTAAGGCAGATAGCTTGGAGGCAAATCAATAAGACTTCTCACTGTTTTTATACTTGCATTTGGAGCTTTTACTTGAGACGGTTTAAATGTTGCTTCTTTGGGCCTTCGAAGTAGACTTTTTTGGAAAGTTAGTCACTAATGTTTATGACTTATTCTACCTCGATAGGGATTGGGCATTCCACTTTTGACTTTAGCATAAATTTTTTTCTAAGTTTACTTTGCCTTACATTGTTTTTTGTGTACAAATAGTCCTTAAATCTGATGATCGAGTTGTCCAAAAAAGTCTCCAGACTGATGCGATTAAAGAGGAGATCAATCAAAAGGTTGATATTTTAAAGAGTTTGGTACATAACTTGGTAATAATTCTTGGTTGAGCATCCTCTATATTAAAACGAGGTTACTAATAGAGCCC
>Ga0194117_10002717_pt1 | contig 18507 bp, 10 predicted proteins | sample TA2MahsurfametaG_FD_160579 | JGI IMG/M metagenome (GOLD analysis project Ga0194117, IMG submission 160579) | Freshwater microbial communities from Lake Tanganyika, Tanzania - TA2015009 Mahale N1 surface | ecosystem: Environmental > Aquatic > Freshwater > Lake | place: Tanzania: Lake Tanganyika...
ATTTGAACCAAAAATCAAGTATTATTTGATAAGTAAAAAATAATTAAATTTTGATATAATAATTTCAAAATAAATGAAGTCAAGTCAAATCAGATTTCAATACATTCCTTACATTCCGCCCATTCCACCCATTCCTGGCATTCCACTCATACCTCCTTTAGGTTTATCCTACACTTTATCAACTATCATGCATTCAGTTGTTGTCATGTAAGAACTAACTGAAGCTGCATCTTCAAGAGCAACTCTTACGACCTTTGTTGGATCAATGATTCCTCTGGCAATCAAATCTACAAATTCTCCTTTACTAGCATCAAATCCAAAGTTTGTGTTAGTACTGGCAAGGACTTTTTAGACTGTAGTTATTCCTTCAAATCCAGCATTATCTGAAATGGTTTTGCAAGGAAGTGATATAGCCTTTTTGATTATTTTTATGCCAAGATCTTGTTCAGCGTTTTTTCCTTTAAGAGTTTCTAAAGCTTTGCTTGCATAAAGAAGAGCACAACCTCCTCCCACAACGATTCCTTACTCAATAGCTGCTTTAGTTGCACAGATAGCGTCTTGAACTCTATCTTTTATTTCTCCAACTTCAACTTCAGAAGCACCTCCAACCTTGATGATACCTACTCCACCGGATAGTTTTGAAAGCCTTTCTTGAAGTTTTTCTTTGGAATATGTATCAGTGGCGTTTCTAATTTGTTCTTTAATTTGATTTATTCTTTCAGTAAGAGCAACTCTAAATAAAATAAAAATTACTTATCTCCATTTCCATGTAAGAGAACAGTATCATCCTTAGTGATTTCTATTTTTCCAGCAGTTCCCAAAATGGATTAATCACTTTCGTCAAAAGTAACTCCAACTTCCTCAGAAACTACAGTTCCACCAGTCAAAATAGCAATATCATTTAATATTGCTTTTCTATTATCACCAAAACTAGGTGCTTTGACAGCTGCAACATTGACACTACCTTGTACTCTGTTCAAAATAAGATTAGTCAAAGGCTCACTTTCGATGTCATCAGCAATAATGAGAAGTGGTCGCTTCTTCTGAATTGCGTGTTCCAGGAACTTCAAAATTTGATTGAAATTGGTGACTTTATGTTATGAGATCAAAATGAGCGGTTTTTAGAACTAAACTTTTTGTGCTTTTTGATTGTTAATAAAGTAAGGAGAAATAAATCCTCTATCGAATTTCATTCCCTAAACGAACTATACCTCATGCTTTAAAGTTTTACTCTGTCCAATCGTGATAACACCAGTGTTACCAACTTTTTACAATAAATCAGCTAAAAGATCACCAATATGCTCGTCTCCATTAGCTGAAATAGTAGCTACACTTTTTATATGGCTTTTATCCTTTACAGGAATAGATATTTTCTTCAGTTAATTCACAACTGTCTATACAGCCAAATCTATTCCTTTCTTCATCTCAGTTAAATTAACTCCAACTTCGACTTTCTTCAAAGCTTATCTGAAAATAGATCTGGCTAATACAGTTGCAGTTGTTGTTCCATCTCCTGCCTCATCGTTTGCTTTATTAGCGACTGATTTGACTAAGCTAGCACCCATATTTGCAAATTTATCAGAAAACTCAATGGCTTTGGCAACAGTCACACCGTCTTTTGTGATTTTTACTGAACCATACCCACTATCAATGAGTACATTTCTTCCATTGGGTCCAAGTGTTACTTGCACAGCATTGGCAAGTAGATCACAACCTTCAAGCATCTTATTTCTCGCCTCGTTTCCAAATTTAAGTTCTTTGGAAGCAAAACCATAAATATTGGCTAGGGTAAGACGATTAGCAATACGAGTAAGAGTTGTTTTCATCTTATAATTTTTAATTATGATTTTCATCAACACTTAAGATATTGTAGCTATTATTTGATATTCTAGAAAATAAGATAAAGATGTTTTTCAAAAAGAAATAAGTAATAAAAGTAATGCATAGATGACAGATTAAAATTATCAAGAATAACCGAGTAGCTTCTTTTTCTGTTCAGATCGAATGATTTTGTAAAGTCGAGGGCGACCTACTCTCCTTTTTACCTTACTCTTGGCTTCAAATTATTCCTGAGTATCGTTACCCCCACTACTGTCGTTTTTCCTCCTGTATTAATATACTTATACCAATTATTGCAAAGATGACTTTTTTTCTTGAGCTTCCCTCCGATAGCCAAGCTTGTATAGGTATAGTTGTTATTTTCTTCGAATCTTCTCAACTTTTTCTGAGTTGAATTAACAGCGATATGAGTAGTAGTAGTATATTTTTTAGGCCTACCTCTTCCTCTTTGTAGTTGGTCATCATTCTTTGACTGCAGTTGCTCGAGATCACTATTGTCTTGTATTTTAGCCAAATCACCACCCAAAATTGTGTACATATGTTTGAATTTGGCAATTTTTTAGTTCCTTAAACATCGTGTACACATACAAACTCCAATACAAAAAGGGCAGAGTCCATTTTCTTTGATATTTTAGTGAGAATAGGTATCTTTTAGGCAACTAAAGCAATATTTCCTACCACATACATATTCATCATCTAAATAACTCAATCTTTACGTATTTTCGCATAGCTAGTCAAGCAGTTTTTCTTTCTAGTCATGAATCTTTGACTTGTTCTGTTTCTATTAGGACCTATGTTAAAAAAAGGTAACCTTCCAGAAAAGCCTCAGTCAAGTTAGGATCACAAGAGGCTTAAATATTCATCTTAGGTATAGCTTGCTTGTCGGAAGTAAACTTGCAGCTGAAGAGCATATGATCTTCGAAAAGAAATTTGCAGTGATGACACATGTTAAATTTAGCCATTTAGTGCTATATTTCACATATACTTGCTAAGCATGCACCCTTTTTCATCATCTGGACCATGTCTTTATCTTTCATTTTGGCTGTAATATTACATCTATTCTGCATGAGCTATCTAAATCCAACATACTAAATGAAAACTAAATTACATTTTGGCAGACATAGGAATAAAGAGATTTAACACCGGTCCTGTAAAACTGCACTAATGAAGTTTATCTCAAGAAATTTATCCTTTGCAATTCCTTTTCAGTGACAAGTCTGGGCTCAAGATTGATGGCTTTCTAGTAGGAGATTTGAAACATTATCTCTCCGTTGCTTCGCTCTGTCGAAATAATTTTGGCAACTGACTCTGCAATCTGTTTTTCCTCCAATGATTTGATCAAATACTCCAAACACTAGAAATCCTTAAGAGAATTATGGTCTTTTTCTCGAGTTCCATAGATTAAATTCTTGGAATATGTCCTACTTTAGCATTCTTGTAACTATTAATTCATCTTTTATTCAAGATTTTTGATCATTTGAGCTCCATCATGATGTATTTCTGATAATTTCTTCTCAAGAGATTCAATCTTTTTTTCTATTTAGCTCATATTTTGTTTTTTAAGAATAGTAAGTTAAGTAAGAAGGGAGTCAAGTTCTTACTCATCTTGTCTAAGGGCAGAATTTACTGCTTTTTTGTTCTTTAGCAGTTGGCGACGCCTACGATTTTATTTTAATTTGCTAAATATAATCTTGGTCTTCCTTTTACTTTCTTTTTGTATTTTCTATCCCAGCTCAATTGAAATTCTTTGTAAATTTAGAGTCTTTAACCATAATGTACCTTCAGGGTCAGTCTTAAGTTCATTATTGAGTTTTTACATGTACGAGGGATTCAAAACTTCATTCATCTCAGTGAGGATCTCTGAGTTTTAGATGAAAAAGGAGTGAGAAGGACTGCTGTTGGACTAAATATCCATACCTTCTTAACAGAATATAGATTGAAGGTATTAGAATCGTCTCATTTCTTCGGCTTATATCTTTTTGAAGTAGTGGGCATAGATGTGGTGCCAAAACTGCCGAAGAAGGGCCTCATTAGAATGGTTGTCAATATTGGTTTGTGGGTAAGTAACCTTGAAGTAGGTGCTTGTTATAGATCGCTGGATGCGATCGAAAAAATGGAGATACTTGCGAGATTAGTCTCTAAAATGGAAGTTACAGCCCTTGGAGTCAACCCGGATCAACTTTTAAAGCATGGCCATGCTCTATGACTACCTTTTTGCAGTGTTTTCCTCCTGTATCATCAATAAAAAATATAAATACAAGGCTAAACTACGCTTCAACTCTCCCCGCCCTTTGACATTCAACTTTCGGAACTCAACTTAACACTATTCATATTCATAATCTTTTTTCCTAATACAAAACAAACTCTGATTTTTCCATCATTTTAAAATCTACACCTTTATTTATGCTAAAGAACTTACAAAATTTGCCGCCTACTCAACTATCATTCTCTTTTTAAACTTGTATCCAAACCTTTGATCATGCTCAAATGCTACTAGTATCTTTTAAAAGTTGATTAGGCAACTAACAGAATCTCCAAAGCTAAAATTTTCACTCTTCCTAATTACCTCATCATTTTTGATAAGTAATATTTCTGACGGAAAGTTCCTCATTAGCAATACATAAGTTCCAAAATTTTTAAAGAGAAATGCTTTTTGTCTTCAAATTCTTAACAGTTGTTTGGAATAATCCCTTATTATCTTGATTGAAAGTTTATTTTACAATTATTTAAGACTGAGAACTTTTGAAACTCTATCTTTCTGAAGTTCTTTCTGTAATATTAAATCGCAACTATATTTTGGAATGCTATCCTTAGCTTCAGCTAGGTGTCCATGACTAGAAATGATAGTTAGATGTTATCCTTCAAATAAAAAAAAATTGCATCAGTAAAACTCTATATTTTTGTTCCCTAGTATGGCTAAAAGGAAAAGTTGATATATTTACTGGGCCAAATAGTTTTTAGGGATTGTGAATCTTAAGATTTTGAATAAAACTAATCATCTTTTTCATCCAATTCAATTCATGGTTACTGTCTCATATTTCAAAGGAGAAGTTATCTAAATGTTTTATTAGATTATAATGATTGATGCCAATCGTCGGTATCTATAAGATTTAGTTCTAACTAGGCCACTGCTATTGTGCTGGATGGCTTTTTCGCTCATTGATTATATAGCATAATAAAGATCAACCTTTGAGATAAGTGGATTCGGCTTGATTTAATTGATAAAAGGGAATTTCATAAAATTCTTGATATTTAGAGGTAAATCAGCTCAGGAGTAGATGTTTTGACATCTTGACAACAAATCTGCATACTGGTCATACACAGCATGCTTCTCTTCAGATTTTTTTTTGATGTTAACCAAGTGATCCTTGACTTCGCTCTCAGAAAAGGAGCCTGTAGACAATAAGCTTTTTCTGTTTTCTTCATAAGCTTTGTCAATTTTTTCTTTTTCTTCCGGATATTTGAGTTGTTGCTCTCCAATCCAAGCTTCGATTGATCCTATTTGGTCCTTGAGAATGGCGGTAGCAGACTATTCTACTTTTTAGGACAGCTCATTTCTTTTTCTCTCAATTTAGTCTGAGGTATTAATTCCTTCAACAGTACCTTTAAGAGTAAGAATCTCACGTGTAAGCGTAACGAACTGACTGAATTTTTGTTTAAAAGCTTCTGAAAAGATATCATGATCGCTTGAGAAAGATCTTTTGGACTCAGCTTTATGAACGTCAACATTTCTGTCGGGCTTTTCTTCTTTTTAGATCTTTTTTGTCTTTCCCTTTGCCATAGTACAAAATAAATAATTAATCCTTGATTTAAAAAACTTACATAAGACTTCCAAATTATCTATATTTTTGAAAAAATAAAATAATTATTATAAACTTTATCTTTCTTTAAAACTATGATTTTTTCATCTAATTTACGTTTACTGACTTAAAAATTATATGTAAAGAATTTCTGTTAAAAGTTAAAGTCAAGTTTTAAAACATACTTGGAATTCTATCATTTCATTCGTACACAGATTTAGCTATTTTTAGAAGTTCATCGTAATTCTCGAATAATTTTTGCCTTTCTTCTGCTTTTTTCTGCACACTAGCAAGTTGACTCTTTACCTCTTCCTCGTTGAAAGATCCAGTTGCCAACAAACTCGATCTGTTTTACTCATAAGCTTTGTTTATTTTTTTGATCTACTGACTTATTTTCTCCTTCTGCTCACCTATCCATTATTCCAATGATTTTATCTCATCTTTTAGTATTGCAGAAGCTGCTTCCTAAACTCGTAAAGCCATCCGATTTTTTCTTTCCTTGATCTCATCTATCAAATTACCTCCTTAAAGTTTTTGCTTTAGTTCAAGTACTTATTCAGTCAATATAGCATACTGTGTGATTCTTTTTCTAAAGCCTTAAGTGAAGACATCGTTAGATTAACGGGAAGAGTCAGTTGATTATTTTTTTTAGGGTTCTAGAGTCTCCAATTTTTTATCTTCTTTTACCTCCTTTTCAATCTTTTTTGTCTTTTTAGGCATCTATATTAATATATTAGACATATACAAAATTATAGTATGTAAGCTGGTTAGCTTCGCGCGAACCGTTTTTATATATTATCTTATATTTCTTTCCACAACTTTGACTATTAACTTTTTCATTCAGAGTGTAGATAAGCTTCAAATTTAAGTAAGTTTTAGTATTATTTCTAAAAATTTAAATTTCCAGTTTATCCCAGTATTATTTCATAGAAAAAAATTTTTCCTGTAGACTATTGTCTTTAATATTTTAAAAACCAAAGGTTTAATTTTTTTACAGCTAAGTTTTAATTCCTTGGTTTTTTAGTATTTAATGTAGGCTTATTTTAAATATTAATACTGTGAATTACATAGAGATTATCTTCAAAAAAGAGTTTGATTTTATAATTTAAACATATGTCTTCATAGTAAGAAAATCTTTCTGGGACGAAAACTGTTCTCAGTATAGTAAACGGAATGATAGGAGGCTTAATCCTTTTGCTTCCTGTCATGGCTTTGGAAGCAGGCTGGCTTCTTACTTTCATCATCCTCATAGTTACAGGACTATTGAGTTACTACTCCTGTCATCTATGCTTAATTCATACAGGTAACTAAACCGATCTAGACATCGCAATGAAAAAACACTTCTGGAACAGCAAGAAGGTTAAAATATTCTACTAATTCTCAATTTGGCTAAATTTAATGCTTATCATCATATTGTACTTTTAGCTTATTGTTTACCAATGGATCGGACTCGCTACTCCATATAAATTTACAAACGCCAACGCCATCATAAATAGTGTTGTACTGCTTATTTTTGTATTTGCTATAAAGTATCGAGACTTCGGGGCAAATCTGATGGCCTATGGAATTATAAGCATTATCTCTTATTTAGTATTTATCACCTGGGTGGCAGCAAGTGAGGATACATCCAACAAATAAGTTTAATTTAAAGCCTTTGGAAAGAATGGTATTTAACTTGCAGCAGCTCTAGCCCAAGCCTATGCTATTCAATGTTTTTTCATACCTGTAATTAAAAAAAACAAGTAAAGCCAGAAGCATAAAAAGTTTCTCATTTATTCTTTTGTTTTAGGAGGAATAGCATATGCATACATAGCCTTCATGGGTTCATACGGTACCTCATCTTTAATAAAGGTATCCTTTATCGAGATTATTTGGATTACAGCGAATAAAGGACAATCTAAGGATATTTTGGAAGTAACAACTGGTAAGTCAATTCAATCGAAGTAATCTATCTAATCCATCTCTACTCGGTATTTCCCGAATACCTTTTAATCGGAAAGTAATGCTTGATGAATTTAGGCGTAGGTTTTTCTCAGTTTTCAGCTTGAAATAAAGTCAAAGCAGAAGTATAAATAAAAACTAAATCTTCTATATCCTTGTAGTGGTTTCTTACTGCCTCATTATGGCAGTAAATCGTATAAGTCTGAGAGAAATCATAGACATAAATGGTGCAGTATTAGGCTTTTTCTTTATTTATTTTTTTCCTGTTGCCTTGCACTTCAAATGCAAATACTTCAAAAAAAAAGCTGAAACAGTTTAGCTCACCAAAAAAGAAGAGAACTATGCCGAGATGAATGAAGAAAATTAAGCTCCCAAATAGGCTATCATGGATTAAAAATAAAAACCGATGTAATTGAAAGAAATCGATAATAAAAACAATCTTGCAGAGTTTGTTCCCAGCTCTCATTAAAAAAAAGTAATTGATATCATCTAAAAAAACTCCAGTGAGCCTACAAATTAGTATGACACCTAAAAGTAGAGCAAGTTAGATTGTAAATGTAGCCATGTACCCATTTCCAAAAAAGAGAAAATATTTGAATTGTCAATAATGTCTATAATGCTTTTATTTGGAGGATTTACTCTTGTAGATGGGATACTTTAGCTATTTCGAAATTGAAAATGGTTAAAATACTGTGATTTATTTACAATTTATAGCTCTCACTAGCTCAATTAAAACTCACTTTGTATCAAAGCTACTCCAATATACATTTTGTCGCTAGATATGCATCCCACTGTTAAAATACTATAGTTTTGGCTCTTTTGACCAAAACATTGAAATTTGGCTATAATATTTCTAACTTCTTTGGCATGGAAAAAAAACCAAAAACTTTCGTTTTTTTCGATGATTCAAATTAGCTTGTCATTGAATAAAACATCTTTCCAGAAAATTTAAATCCTTCCATACAAGACCTAGATTAAGAAATTAAACACATGAGTGCTTAAAACAACATCCAAAGAAAATACTATGAATAATATAAGAGAGTATACTAGCTTTCGTACAAAAGCTGGTGCTAAAAACGCAAATTACAGGAAACTTATTAACACCTCACCTCCAGAATAAATATCATCGAAGTAATACTAACGATAATTACAGGCAAAATTAGCCAATTCGCGTAAACCGAAACGAAACGAACAAGAACTCGAAATCCTAGAGAAGGGAGAAAAAGACTAGAAAATAAAAACGAACAAACGAGTTCGAAGAACTGCTGAGGAAATTTAGCGAAATTACGCATGCACAGTTGAATTCTGTGGTCTTAGGTATGGGTCGGAAGGATCATTACAACAACACATCAAACTGAAACACCCCTAACTTTGCATTAAATTCGTATAGGACTAAAAATTCTGAAAATTTTGATCTTAATAATATGCATAGCCAATTAGTATGGCAAAAGGAGACTTTTATATAATATTAGTTATAGAGATTTAAAAAAGCAAAAAATCATTCAAATTTGTTTAATCAACCTTTTTAGATGATTAAAGCTGTTTAAATTCAACTTACTTTTCGTATAGTCTTCTAAGATATTCAGTTTTTCAATCATATTTTTGCCCTGAGAAACACATGTTCTCACCTATGCAAACTTATAAATTTTGAATACACTCTATAATGCCTAAATTCGATTGTTCAGTTGCTCTTCTCCTCTCTCTAACAAATCAGTAACATAAATTTCATGCTATTTAACTACTAAAATCAGAAATCCTCTGAAATTTTAGTAAAATTTAGTGGTTAGAGGACCAATGTTGCAAAGCTAAGGAAATTTTCGATTAACAGCTCTTATCACTTTGATATCATTATGTTTTATAAAATCTAAATACTATTTTTAAAACTTTTAAGAATACAGATTAAACTATGCATAAAGTTGCTGATACAACCTGCATTGGATGAACTCTTCCCAATTATTGAGATACAAGTAGTTTTGATTCTTATCACAAAGGAGACGTAAAATTTTTAGTAATAATTTAAATAGACTAAGGACAAATATGCTTTAGTTCGTTTTTTAGAGGTGGAAAGAATCAATGTTTTTGATTGTGAAGTAAAAATGTTTAATAAAGGCTAGTTACTGTTAGAGATGTTCTTTATTTGCGAACATTGTATTTTTGGAAGAAGGTTTTGTAGATTATTAAAGATTTGAATAATTTGATTTGGAAGAACTTGCAGCCTCACGGGATAAATAAACTTTGGAGCTTTGCTTACTTAAATCTTTCGGTTTGATCTTTGAATACAAATCAATATTTTTCAAAGTAGAAGCATCTGTTGAATCTTTCCTCTCCAAATAGGAAAGAATTGAGCAACTGTTAGATTGGGTACACATAGATGAGGCATTGCTATTCACAAACTCAAAGTTCAAAAATTACTATTTACTCATTCTCTTTCCTTCGCTCACTAAGCAAGCTTTACTTAAAAACTAACGGATTTTCCAATTTTTAATCGAAGAAGGCACATTTATCTAATGCTCTATTCTTTAAAAAAGTTCTTTACGACTGTTAACTTCGCGAGGTGTCTAGCCCATAAGCATTTAATAGAGGACAATGCCGATTGAAAATATGTCCGACTTATAGGTATAGTAACTTTTTTTAAGGGATTCGGGCGCCATGTAAAGTGGGGTGCCGACATTCATTTTATCTTTAAATCCAAGTCTCGATTTTGCCGAAAATCCAAAATCTGACAACTTCCATTTATTGCCCATCCTCAATATATTGGCAGGTTTGATATCTCTATGAATAACACCCTGTTAAAGCAAATGTTTATAGGCTGAAATAAGTTGACTTAAGATTTAGAGCGCATTCGATTAGGAAAGTTTCTTTTTTTGAGCAATATACTCTGTCAAATTACCATGGGGGCAATATTCCATCACTAAGTAATAAAATTCATTTGTTTTGATGACCTAATGTAGCTTTACTATGTTTTCGTGATCTAAACTTTTGTGAATCTCGATCTCAGTTTCTAACATCTTTAAATTTTCACCTTTGAACTTCTGCAGATCGATAACCTTTATAGCAAACCTTTTGTGTAGTTTGGATGCCTCGATAGCTTTATAAACCTTGCAACTGTAGCCTTTGCCTAGCTAGTCGTTTTCGGAATACTTATACTTTCCTATCATAACTTCTGAATCTTTATCAGTTCTAACTGTCGATTTTTAGGCAGTTAAGGTGCGCTGAGTCTTAATCTATTTTTGGATTGATTTTATTGGCTATCTTGAGAATCTACGCATGAATAAAATAATAAGCTGGAAATTAAGGAATTTGAACATTTTTTATACTCATATTTTTTTAATTTCGAAGATCTTAGATGGAATATGCCACTACATTCTTAATTATTTTTATTTGTGAAAAATACTAAAAGTACTTATATTTTAGTGAGGTAAGAGGAAAAATTTACAAAAAAATGATAAAAAAGCAATATCTTACGCATAAAAAGATCTCAATAGATTTTAGTATTTTGAATGCTTAAAAATTAGGGGTTTGCTCTTTATTTGTTTCTCTATGAAAAGCCGTGATTTTACTATGTTAATCTTTTTAAATCATGATTATCTTTGGGCAATATTAGTTGGTAGTTAGGTTATACATACCAAAAATTAAATTCATTTCTTAAACAAAGATCATGTTTTCTCAATTATTCAAAGAGATGTCGCAAAAGGAGGATTCTTCTACAAATATAGAACCTGAAAGCATTTTCGATAAATACAAACTGGGAAGAGTAAACTCTTCCGCACCTTTCCAACTTTTCGAAACAAAATGTGTCCTATCTTTAGAATAAGATTCCTAAATTGACTCACACTCTGACAGAAAGATCAGAGGGCCCTATAGAAAATACACATTCGAGTAAAAAATGCAAGCTGTTTAAAGAGTATTTTTAATATTATGCAGATAAATGCTGGCGAAGATGTTAAAATAATTTCTAAAGAATTCGGCATTCCGCGCAGAAATCTACTCCGCTGGAAAAAGAACGGTTGTTAGAGAAAATAGGGAGGAGGAAGACCTACAGACAACGAGATGGAGAGAGTCATCTACGACAAAATTAAAAATAAGGAACTAACTGACTAAAAATAAATCAGAAAATACGCAGTTTAGTTTAGTAAAGCCACTTCTTTCAAGGCTTCCAAAGGCTGGTTCGTCAAATTCTGCCACAGGTTCAATTTACACCTCAGTCAGCAAGACCTCTATATGGACAAATAGAACATTTCTGCGCCGAATTAGCTTTGATTTTAATATCTTACTGGCTACCAAGCTGTATTATTTACACTAAGATGATCCACAATTAGTTCTTAAAAGATCAAAGTAAAAGAATATCTTGTTAAGTTCGATTTTTCTTCTCCGAATTCAGCTTAGGTAGTTTCGTACTATGTGAAGTGCTTATGGCTTTCTTATTAGATAGAAAATCTTTCAGCTTGTTGAGACTTTATTAACTACTCAACTTACTCCTAGCTTGCCTTTCCAACATCTCCGATTCCATCTTGGCAAGAGACTCTATCTTTTTTCTTCTTTCTTACGCGACCATTAGCAACCTCATGGAGTCTACACTATCTGTCGATTTGAACTATTTTTTTTTATGTTATAGATAGGAAGCTACGTGAGCACGCTGTGATTTTTAATACTCGCGTATTTCTTGTTTCCTTTGCTTATTTTTATACTACTCAGTTTGGCGATACAAACTAATGTTATTTTGTATCTGCTCAGTCATTTATTTTGACTTTTTATACTCAGACAAATTTTTGTTGTATAATTAATTCTGTGCCCTTTTGAGGTTCATCTGATGTTAAATTCTTTCTTGCTTAGCTTGCTCTTGTGATTAGTTCAACTTCTGCATTACTTTTTTTAGATGCTCAGCTTTTTATTGCCTCTATTTTTCCATTTAGTTCCTCATATGCCGATGAAACTCATATCGCTAGCTATTCAAATATGCCCAAAAATCATTTTTTTATTCATGGATTTGCAAAACTGATAGTCTTCCTTTCAACATCTCGCTTTAATCATTCACTTTTTTGAGTATTTTCAATGCCTTCGAACTATTACTTAAATCTTCTTGTGCCTAGACATTCGGATTAAAGCTTTCGATAGGTTTCTCAGAGCTATGATATTTTTTTGGTTCCTTCGTTAGATTGAGTTCAACTTCCTTTTCAGAGATGTACCTTATCATTTTATTTATCGATACACTTATATAGTATGTAAATATTAGCACTTTAAACACCAATAGTCTGTAAGCGGAAAAATAAAAATAATAAAAAGATTTACCTTTAATATATGCTCCTTAGTTCAGATTTCCCTAACTCAACAAGGTTGGTTAGATTATTATGTTCAAGAAAAATGTAGCTAGCTTAAATAATGAAATAACGTAGATGCATGAACTCTATTAATATCAATTTTTCAATATAATTTGAGCTTGAATTGTGGCTGTTTCTTTTACTAGTAAATCATATTTAACTATTTTCTTATCCGGCTTAACCTCTACTTTATATCTTCACCACAGCGCTCTGTTTTTATGTTTGTCTCGATTATAAAGGGACTTTTTATTTCTAAACTTTATACTTTAATGCGAGAAGTACTTGGATTTAAAGAAGAACGATTAGAAGGCATTAAAGAAATTTCCTGTTATCTTTTAGGATCATTTAAGTAAGATTATTTGCAAACAGAAGTATTTTTTATTACTAAAGGTCGACTCATAGAAGAATCGTTATTCTTTTATGATTGTCCTTTAAGAGTAAGCAAGCTGTTAAATTTTCTAAGTTTGCCTTTGGTACTTGCTCTACTGTAAAGTTCTCTACTTCTTGTGATACTTTAACTTGCCTCAGTCTGTAAAGTCGTATTTTTATCATTACACTCACTTTTGTCTTCTTTTTTGAATGAAAACTCTATGGATGATTTTTTACGATTTGATATCTATAATTCCTGCATCTTGATAAGTTAAGTTTAAAGTCTTTTTCTAAAACTTACTTCTTTGTCTACTCTTCTTGTGTAAACAATGCTACAAGCTTCTTCGAATTTATCAAAGAAATCAGCAAAGTGATCTCTTGTATTCATCGAACTATTCACTGTTACTTTCTATTTTTTGATGTATCTTTGAGGGTATTAATCCTGATTGTTGAGGTTTATGGGGAGGATAGAGTATGATAGGGTATTTTCTTTGGCATGAGAACTTTTACGAATCAATTTGCTGACGATCTGCAATTTCATATTTAAATAACAGTTAGTATATTACTAAATCAAAAAATAAGAAAGAGATAAAATACACTAAGGAATAGTTATAAAAAATAAAGTTCTAGACAATCAGTTTGTAATCCCTGCATTTTAACTATTTTGATAGACTTGTGTATTAAATCAACTTTTTATCTCTTATTTAATTAATAAATTATATACAAGGACATATCAGCAGCATTTCTTTTTTTTAGGCGCATTTTAACCCTAGGGCACATCGGGATGGCTATTACGATTATTTGGACCCGGATTTATCTTAAATGTATCTGGAGCTCTGTTAACTTTCTTAGTCATCAGTTTCTATCCTAGAGCCTTAAAAGCATCTTAAACTAAACTTCCCGTTCTTGCACTTACTTTCCGAAAGAGTGTAATATTTTGTTCGGCCATAAAGTTTTTCAATGCAGTTTATGACACAGCATCGATCGGAATATCCGACTTGTTCCCCAAAATCATGATCTAGCAGTCAGGTTCACGATATTTATTGACTTCTTTAATCCAAAATTTCGAGAGCTCTTCAAAACTAAACTTATCATCGATGGCATATACAAGTATAACTGCATTGGCTCCCCTGTAATAGGCTGATACAATCGATCTAAAAGCTTCTGAACCTGCAGTATCCCATATTTGCATTTTGACTTTCTTGCCTTTTATATCTAAAGTTTTGAATTTGAAGTCCACTCCGATGGTCGACAACAAATTTTCTGAGAATATTTTATCAACAAACTGTAAGAGAAGAGAACTTTTTCCCACTCCAGAGCTTCCAGCTATAATCACTTTGTATCCTTAATCGTAATCCTTAAGCATCGTGTTAGATTTATTATAAACTGAACAAACTATATCACCAGTCATATTTCATAAAATACTTCATGGACTACTCCACAATTAGAAAATTTAGGGCTCAATAAATAACGCAAGCAATAAAGACTTTTCTTTTGAAAAATTTCAACCCTAAGAACCTGTATCTATCTGGATTTAATATAGAATTATTTCTGATATAAACTACTGAATATATTATTAGAACTAAGTTTCAGAAAAGAGACTCAGTGAAATATAACGTTCTGACTGCTAGGAAAAGAAAATTTAAAAGTAAAGATATTTCTGAATAACCAACAATTGAACTAAAAGACTAGGGTAATCATTAGAGAATTCGTATATGATCCGAGCTTGAAAAACATTAATTTTAATCTTATAACAATAAGGCTGCAATAATTTAAAATAATTTCTTTCACTTTTGGGTATAACCTTTACTCCCCTCATATTCATAATATTGAGACTTTCTCTATCTTCTACAACTTTGATTGATTAATTTAGCATTTATTATTTAATCGATAAGTACGTATGCTCAACAGAAACAAAAACCCTCTTTATCCACCCACTAGCAATCACCTTAAATCACCAAAACAAACATTTTAGCCGATTTTAAGGCAGTAAGTGCAAAGTCCTCCTGCTCTTTTTCACAGATATCAAAGAAATTCGAAAGATGAGCCTATAAAGTCATCCAGCTTGAATAATCGTTTGAAAATCAAATCATTTCAGGGGTAAGTCTAAGAGAATACGAAAAAAAATCAAAATCGAGGAGTTCGGTATGATAAAAGTCAGTACGAAATTATGGATGATTACTTTCCAGTCTAGTAGGTCAAAAATCTAGCTACCTTTTCTCGGAATAATAATCATAAAGCAGAATAAATTGATAAAACGAAGAGATAAAGGATCGTAATGTGTGTCAACAGTTCAGCTAATCTCTTAAATCTGCATACTGAAACATCATTGTAAGAAAACGATAGAAGAGATCAAGAGTCTATAAGTACCTAGTAGAGCAAACAAGCCATCATAAAATAAGTCAAATTTGGAGGTATAGTAGACTAAACACAGAAAGATGCGTTTAAAAAGCGTTAAAAAGTTCGAAGCCCATCCATCTTGAAAAATGGAAGCAGAAACATCTTAAATGATAGTTTCATGTCAGCTTAAGTAAGTAATTGTTCATGTAGAGAGAGAGATCGTGCTCTGTAGCGAGTACTCGAGACAGAAGATAGCGTGAAAAAAGAGGAAACGAGACTTGCATAAACATGATGATAAAGCAAAAGTTCAAATCTATTTTGAGCAAGCTTCAATCTGAGCATCAAGTGGGATCGAACAGGGGTAACAGATTTTCAGGGGCAACTTATAACATCTAAAAACCAGTAATCCATAGTCCCTTCAAATATAAAGACGATATTTTTCCTCCCGTCTATTCTTCTCTCTTCTGTTTGAAAAAAGGAAGAGCTAAAGTGGGAGAATAGATCAGGTGGATGAGAATAACATCACTTTTCAAATCAAAACAGTTGGTATTGGCTCAGCTCGCTCAAAAAAATATTTAAATATTTAAAAGTTTGGAAGGGTACTGCTAATAATACTTTCCTGCTGCTTTGAACTCCCTACTTGGCTGTCCGAAGGTGATAGAAAAAATGTTCTAAAAGCAAACCATTAACCCGTATGGAATCTACCTCGTCAAAATATATCAAGAGAGTGTTTGGAAGTATATTATCGTTGACGATTACATTCCTGTCATCAAAAACAAACAAGGAGTATTTTAACCTGCTTTCGTTAATGTAAGAACAATTAGTGAAGGACCTATTGATATCTGGCCATTCTTAGTCTAAAAGGCCTACGCCAATTACTATTCAAGTTATGAGGCTCTCCAACATGGAAATATAATTGACATGTTGGAGGAACTAACAGGTACAGCTAGTCAAATGATTATGTTGGTTAGTTAGTCAAAAAGGAAAAAAGATAAAATGACTGCATAGTAGATATAGAGTAATCTCAATAGATCTATCAAGTTTATAAAGACAGGTGAATCAGTAGTTTTGGGGTAAATTTGTGGCTAAAAAGGATATGCTCCCATTGTTTATGACTGTGAAAAATAGAGCATATACTGGAATGATCCTTTTTGCTAGTTTAAAAGACGTAGATTGAATGCAGAAATTATAAAACAAACCTTTAAAGCCCTCAACTTCATTTTCCCTTTCAAAATGACCTGCAATTCAGCAACTGCTTTGAGAAAAACGAGGCCAATAGTTAGCTAAAATACCCACAGTTTTGGATTCTAACCTTAGCTACCTTCGATCAGAACTTTCAAAATAATTTAGAGCGGAGAGTATAGTCTTAGTCTGCGTCAAAGAGATAGAAGGTTTTACCATTTCAAGTAAAATTATGGGTAGTACATTTGGTGTAGAGTTATACTCCTTCAGAAGTAATACCAAGATTGTGGTTTTCGATGGATAGACGGATGCTATTCACAAAAGAAGACAATAAGTTTCATAAATCTTCTTGAGCCTGGAGAATACTGGCTATTAATCTAGCCATAATGGAACAAGAGCAGTGCTAACGAGTTGATGATTAATGTCAGTGGCCCAACCTAAGTGGAATTCAGGCGCGAATTGTATAGACAGTAAGATAAGATAATGTAAAAAGGCTGTCTAGATCTTGCTCAAAGATATGGTGAGCTCAATCAGATAAACAAGTTCATTTGTTCCTATAATTACATTACTTAGAAAGTTGGCTTAATCATCGAAAATATTATCAATTAAAGAGTCTCAGGAAGTGTCAGCGTGATGCGATCGATTAGAGGACTTAAGTGTAAATCGTAGATTCTACCAGTCAACTCCGAGTTTTATTAGGCTGTATCAACTGTCAATGGATAAAAGCTTTACAAACTCAATGAAGAAATAGAACTATAGATTGCTCATGGAGATCATTTTACGGTGGTTCTTAAACTAAAAGGAGGAATGGATTATAAATTCTTCAGGACTTTCGATTTCGGATGCTGATATTTATGTTTTCTTCATTTGTAATTATCACTTCAATAACATTCATAAGAGCTATCATTAGAGCCGTTTCTATTTAATTTATAAAACTTTATTAACGTTAAATTTTAATTATGTCATGACAGCTTTGCCTGTCATTTTTTATAAATGACTTTCATTTGATTTATCTATCATATTTTTAATAATAGATGAAAATCAAAGCAAGCATTCCCAAGAAGTCAGCCAGTTTGCTGCTCCTTCGGCCTACTCCCAAATAAAAAATTTCTTTTTTCAACTATGACATTCTGGTCCTCCAAAGAAGCGTAATTATTAAAGTTATTTAGCAAAAGATGGCTTTTAGTTCTGCTTTAGTATTTCCAGGAGGAAAAATATAAAAATAAATAGACGAGGAATATAGCTTAAGATACTCACTTCACAACAGCTACGAATCTGCAGCACTTCGCGAAACTTTTGAAGAAACTGGGCTATTTTTTACATCAAAGCCAATTCTTGAAAGTGATAAGATAGCTGCTCTTGAAAAAATAAGAATTAACTATATAGCAAACGTCTTCAATAGTCATAAAAACCCTAAATAGTAAGCCTTCAAAGAACTATCTAAAATACTTTGTCCTACCACATCGATGACTCCTTTTATAAGAATGGTCACCATCCCTCTTTTGAAACAAAGATACGATACAATCTTTTACGTTTTAGCTTTGGAGGATTACAAAAACATAAATTTTTTCAAATATGCAGAACACGAAAAGCATATGAGTAATCTGTAGCACATCATGCATTGTGATCACGAGTACACTAATTTTAGATGGATGAACCCTGCAGAGATACTGAATGAACATTTCAAAAAGTCATCAGTGGTTGCTCCACCTCAAAAA
>Ga0194117_10002724_pt1 | contig 18463 bp, 11 predicted proteins | sample TA2MahsurfametaG_FD_160579 | JGI IMG/M metagenome (GOLD analysis project Ga0194117, IMG submission 160579) | Freshwater microbial communities from Lake Tanganyika, Tanzania - TA2015009 Mahale N1 surface | ecosystem: Environmental > Aquatic > Freshwater > Lake | place: Tanzania: Lake Tanganyika...
AAGAACATAAATGTTTCCAAACTCAGTACGCCCATAAACATCACCTGTAAAACGTTTATGAATGTACTTATACACACTATGAAAGCTGCTGTTGAACTAGCGTGTATAGCTGAAAGTTTTAGTCTTCTAAGCATTGGAATCAAAAAAATACCACCTCCCAAACCAAAACCATTGAAAATACCAGCACAAAAACTGCCAATAAAGATCTACCTTATATTTTAACTGATAATATCTTACTATTTTTCAAAAAGCATCTAGCCGAGTGTTACTGCTGGAGCGTACCACACCTATAGAAGATGCTTGTTACTTTTAAAAAATAAAAGAGCTTGCAAGAACAGAGCCAACTATAGAACCCAATACAAGAAAGAACAACTGGTAATTCCGAGTATGCTTGGCAATTTTTAAGATCCTCTCATCAGCGAGATACAGCTATAGCAGATAATCATGAGGACAATTCTTTTGAATATTCTTATGTTAAGTTAACTTTCGAAAGGATTAACATTAGTTTATTAAATAAGCTCACTGGCTCTGCCTTGATTTTATGTTATTAACATTAGCTATTATGTCTATTTTTTATGCCCATCTACAAATCTATTGTAAATCTTAGGTAGTGAATTAGTAGCAACTCCCATTATGATTATCATCAGGATCAGACTCGGCAGAAGTCGGTTTAAAAATACCCCGACTAAAGCTCCCATAAACATAATAGGAATTACAATAAAAGCCACGTTGTAATTAACCACAGGTTAGTTATTCAAAGCCCTTTGCATTTGATTAACCACGTTTCCAAAAGCAGCTCCAAGCACATTAGCAAATGCGACTAAAGTAGCTGTTTTAGGAAGCATGTCGAAAAAGATAATCATGATTACAATATTTGGGCCGCCACCTCCCAATCCAGCTAAAGAACTAAGTCCAGCTACAAGCATCATGAGTACAATTCCTATAAGTTGGCTAAAGCCAAAACTAGAATTTGTCGATGAAGCAGTGAGGGTATCGAAAACATAAGGTTCAAAGATATCGTAATCCTCCATGGTTTATAGTTGTTGTTAGTTTTTGAAAGTATTAATGGATTATTATTAAAAAGTCAAGTATTAAGGATTTAAGTCCAAACTATAAACTTTATCATCTAATAGGATAAAGATCTAAAATTTTTATACTATTTATGAACCATTAATTCTGCAAGTACCAGTGTTCCAAATTAACAGACAATAAAACATAATTTATTACAATTATGAGCCGAAAAATTACATCCCCGAGCTCAATCGAAGAGTCGCTTGACTTCGCCACCAAAGATTAATATATTGCCAACCTCAAGGTCCAGTGTAGAATGCGAGAAGAGGCTCTCAGAACTGCGTAGTCTCTGATTTAAGCTTACCAAAAATAAAACTAGTCCCTCAGAGATGAGATTAAGAACTTGAAAATGGTTCTTGAATAAACTGAATAAAAATTGAAGCAAAAACAGTCTGAATAGGAAACAATCAAAAAACTTTAAAAAAGCATCTTTAAGTATTCCTAAAAAGTCAACGAACTACTCGAAAATAATGTCTTGGCATAGAGAACCATAAGAAATCTTGAGAATTAGCTTCATACGCGTATTTCATAAGAAAAAAATCAGAGAGAGTACATAAGAGAGAAACTCGCCAAACAGAAGCAAAATGAAAAACAAAAGAAAGAATTGTAAAGTCAGTTTCATAATTTTTTGAAGCTTCCCCCTAGAGAAAGCAGTGTTGAAAATTCTCCAAAATATCAGAAGTACAGTCCAGGTAAACAAAGCTTTGCGACTGCCTCGACAAAAGGAAAACCTAAAAGAGTAGACAGCAATATAAAAGTGTTAGAATGGAAGCTCAAACAAAAAGACGAAGAAGTGATGATACTTCTCAAGAGAATGAAGGATTTGGAGTAGAGAACTCTTAAGGCAGAAATATAGGGGAGAAGATAAAAGATCTTAACGCAAGACTCCCTGGAAAACTTTTCTTCACAGAAAACTTACAACATAAGCTAATTTAGTCAATGATTAACTATTATTTTATTACTGCATATGCTATCTTAAATATCTCACAATGAGTTGTAAACTGTTCTATAAAAGGCTTAGAGTTAGGAGATTCTGGTTTCGGATGCACTTTTTTCTTTCAAAGATAGTTATTGTAAGGAAATATGCTAATTCTTTAATTTTTGCAGTTCCTTTGAAAGATTGCCAAGTTCCTAGAATTTATTTTTGAGTATTTTTTAATATCCTGCCAACAACTTCTTGGTCTTCTTCTCGTTGCTCTCAACTTTCTTGCTAAAATTTTTCTAAATAAACTCATAATTACATATTATTCCACGTTTACTTTATACTCCTATATCTCCTGCATCTTCTGCTTGTCTTCCAGAGCCAACAGCACAGTTTTTGATTCTTTTTTGTTAAAATCTAACTTCACGTATCTTTTGGCAGAACTTAATGTTTCTTCAGTAAAATTTAACTGGTTCAAAACTGAAGGAAGCTATTCAGCTACAAGTTACTTTGCTTACTCTATTTTTTCAAAAGGAATGTACTATTTATAAGGCGGAGGGTTTTAGGGGAACTAAGCACCATCTATTGGATTGTCGATTCCATCAGAGTAAATCAATGAAATCATTTACTTTTAAATTAGTTCAGCCACCTTTAATTTGCTGTGTGGAAGTAAATAACTTGGGATATTTTTGGGACGAGGTAGACCTCTCTTAATAACTTAAGTCTAGAGCTTGAGTTTTTAACTTTCCTCTAAAAGTTTTTGTTACCTTTGCTTTCTTTCAATTTACTCAGCATCGAGTATTTCCTCTTATTACTCCTACTCCTATTCTTCTTAAGGTATGTCAAACTAGATGATATTTTCAGGTTTCTTCAATCCTTTAAACAAAGATTTCAATTTACCCGTATCTTCTTACCATTAATTCAAGGGAGTTTTCATCCTCTCACTAATAACTCGATCGATAGATCTCATTTGATTTGCTTTGTTTTTTTAAATTTGTTTGAGATAATTCAAACCCTCCACTCCATCAACTCCATCTCCCTATTCATGTTCTTAGTTAAGAGGAGTCATTTATCGATGGTTTAGAGAATAGCTCACTCTGGCAGAATACAATATTTTATTTTGAGGTGTCATCCCATAAGGAGTTTCACCTTGCAGTGAATTTAAAGGAGTTGTAATGTTGTACTTCTTCATGTTCTAAAGATCCTGTTCATTTATCTGTGGCTCAGGCAATTGGATAGGTAAAGTCGCTGGTCTTCTAATATCATTCTTTTTTTCCAACATAGTTTTGAGATCTCTTTATTTGAATTTTTTCATTCTTCTTCTATCTAATTTTCTCTGAAGCTCCTACTCCACATCTCTTCTCTTGCCTTCAAGAGTTTGTAAAGTAATAGTTGAGGCGAAACTGACATTTTTAGGAGTTTAGGACTATTCAGCCTTATATACAAATTAAGGGGCATCTCTCTTAAATGGGATTTCCTTATTATAGTCAATATCTTTTTTTTGCCTGAGTCTTTTAAGTTACTTTTGAGTTGGTATATTTTCGACTCCTGCCATCTCCAGTTATCTGATTTTCTGTAACTGTGCAAGTCTCCTTGCTTCCTCAATAATCTTTTCTCTTTATTTTCTCTTTGCCTTTTTACCTTTTGTGTTAGCCAGCCTCACTCTTACTTAAGCAAGCATTTCTTTTTAGTCCTCATCCATATCGATTGGATCTAATCTTGCAGGTTTTGTTTAAGGATTTGGATCTATCTATCCAGGGCGAAGTTTTCTCAAGTCTTAACCTTATTTTATACTCTTTCCTTGAGCCATATCGAGTAATTTCTCATATCTTTAATAGGATTGAGTGGGCGTGCGACCAACAAATGGAGCGATGGTACGCCACTGACTTGGAAAAACACGTGCCAGCTGCAATAATTTTTAATCTTCACCTCTCGTCCACTCAGTTTTTTTGATACTCGGATCCAACCATTCATACCACCTTTGTTTGCATTGTTTGGCTGATTTCCTCTGGAGAAGGGAGCTGATTCTAGACCATTGATTAAGTCCATATTTCATGATGGCAGCCTTTAATATTTAATCTTCGGAGTTTTTCCAAACTCCACCCTTCATGATATACCTCATTTTATAATAGATTATAAACTTAAATTATATAAATCTCTAATTATCACTTTTTAAACATAATATCCAAATTTTGGTTTAGTATTATACGGTAATTTTTGTTCTTTGACTGCTGCTACTTACACCTCACGAGAAATAGTTTTAGTTCTTCATTGGTAGTGAAAACTAGATTGAAATATTTCTATTATTAGGTTTGATAGATTAGCTTGAGTTTTCTGCCTGGGGCCTCTCTACTGTTCTCTCTTTAAGACATTATGCAGTTATTAAAAGGCAGATAGTATAAAAGCTATTGTTTTTATTCCAATTAGTAAGTTTCTTCTCCTTTGAAACAAACCAAACCCATAGGTTGTATTACTATGATCGCATTGTCTTTGAAAGTGAGCAGTCCTTCTTATTGTAACTTTGCATAAAAAACTGGCTGATCGCTGAGAGCCAATCTATAAGGATTGTTCATTTTCGGTATTTTATGTTTTAAATTGATCTCTTTATTGTCTATACTCAAGAAGATATCGTCCTAGAGTTTTGTGAGCAACTCTATTTGGTTCTATTTAATAAACTTACTCGCTTTTGTAGTTAAATATTGAGCCAGTCTGTCTCTATTTCTGATGCTGAAAATCATCGGGTTGACTATGTATGTTTTGGGATCGAGAGAACTTGTGTTTTTAGGCCGAATAATGAAGAGAGTTAGATTTTACTTGCAAAATACAAAACTTTTGATGTTCTGGATGGGAAGATATCTCACTAATCTGAGCTTCATATCAAAATAGCAGAATCTCTTGTGAGTTAGAAGAAGAGTTATTTCGTATTTGACTCCCAACACATTTATCAACACACCTTTCGACATGAAATTTGAAGACAAATTTTGATCCTACAATTTGTTAGGCACAATTCTTTAAGCATGCTATACTTTAATTGCAGTGCTTTTTTTCAAAAAATCTTTGTCTTGAACTTCCTATGCAATTGAGTTGTTGTCTTTCTTGATAACTTAAGTGATTTATTGCTAAGCAGACGAGAGACCACTAACTTCAAAAGGATTAGTATTTTATTCTTGAATCTGAGGTAAATCACCAGCTGCAATATCTATATTCTTAATTCTAGATAAATTTGTAACTTTGTTAGGCTAATCATTTTCCAAAAACAAACTAGTCCTTCTATTAGGGTTGATTCTACTGTTTGCTTACTGTATGATGCTGTCCCGAATTATTTTCGATTTTCGCAACCAACTTCCTCCCATTACTATCGAATCAGCGTTTCTATTTGAAACATGGGAGTCTCTTCTACTGAGAATCGAGTTAAATATTCGGGAAGGTTACCTATATTATCTTAAGTCTTCTGTTTTTTTATTGTTAGTTTAGACTTGAGCTGAGAGTTCAGCTACTTTTGCTTGTAAAAGCTAGATAGTGTTATCTTTTTATTATATCTTTTCTGCAGTTTTCTGATTCTAAGCTTAGAATCGCTTCAACCTATGCTCAGCATCATCAAGTTTCTGCTTTAGTGTTCTTTCTTGGAAAATAACTGGCTTTTTTTAGATACTGACTGATTTAATATTTTTAGTTTCAACTATTTTCTAATATTCTTTGTAGAGTTCCTCATACTTTTTTCTCTCATCTTTTAGTTAAGTCTCCATCTCACCACATTATTTCTTCATTTTGCTTAACTATTCAACTACAATCTCTATCTAACTCTGCATATGAACCATTTTTTACAATTTTTATTTGTACTATCTCTAAATCTAGCTTATGATCCCATTAAGTTCACTTATTCTGTTTTTATAGTCTTCGTTAGCATCTTCAAAAATAAGTTATTCTAATTTCGCTCTTTAGAAGGCCTAATACAATTATTTGTAGTTTTTTTCAGATTATTGATTCATTTAGATTAGAAGCTCAACTTTGTCCTGAATATAACCTTAGTGAATTGTCAATTTTTCGATCAAATTTTCGGCTTATTCGCGAACTTTATCATCTGGAATGAACTCAGTTAAAAGCTGTACCTTGTTTTTAAATTATGTGAAATCTCTTTTGATCTTTTATCTGGGATCATTCCTCAGCATCATTCCCACTTATTCGAAAAACATCGATGGCTATTCGATAAGTGCTTTTGGTTTCTCACCAATCCTTCTGTCCAAAATAAGTTTTTCTGGACTTAAAGAAGGCTCTATATATTCATCAACTTCTTTGCTAATTTCTCTTAATACCTCCAATACTTTGATACAACTGAAAAACTCTGAACTTTTTGATTTTTATAGTAAGATGTCTGTAATGATAGTCGAACTATTTTTATCTCCCGAAAAATTTTAATTTACTTTATTCAGCATCTTCTGAAACTAAAGTTTACTCAAAATAGGAATGTTTTCTTATAGTTTTTTTTACAAGTTTTATTTATAGTAGTTGACTTACTGAGTGATTATCTTCTGATTTTCGTTCCTTTGAGCCTGAATGAATTTCATAACATCTGACTTGTCCATTTTTTATGTGTTCATATGTTAACAAAAAATGAAGTAGATCTAAATGAGTCTTTCCTGTGTATGAGGGCAGTGGTATAGTATGGAGGTTCGACTCAAATTCATAATTTCGTTAACGAATTCATGTACTGTAAAAGAATCCTAATCTTACGGTCGATGTATAGTGCTAAACTAGCCTAAGCTTAGTTCATAAAATGACATACTTATTATTGATGATTAATTATGATTTTTACTTATAAAATTTAACATTTGAATTCTGATAGAACATTAAGATAGTTATAACTCAATACTTTTATCAATTTTTTGCTTAAAAATAAATATAAATTGCATGATTGATCATTTGATGGAACACATATTTCGAAATTGATTTACTAGTGAAGTTGGGAAGCTCTCAGTATAGTTTACTCATTAAATTTTATAACATCCCAGCAAGTATTTTTGTTGCATGATTATGAGAAAAAGTATCACGCTGATCATATACAATATTGAGTTTCATTTTACAAATTTTAGACTTCATTCTCCATCCAAACTTATTATTAGCTAAGTATATTGCAATATAACCAAAATTATGAGTAAACAAACAGCCTGAATATTTCAAACTCTATCTTTAGGCTTGGTTCCTCAGCCCAAGCAAATCAAACATAAATCAATACTATGATATTAGTGTGTTGTTTATAAAAAGAGAGGGATATTAACATACAAGATGAGTTTGTTGATATGTGTGTTGAATCAGAATTAGCATGTTAATCTTCATGAAATCGAGTTAGAGAGTGTCATCATCTATCAACAATACAAATAAATTATAAATCAATTCATTATAATCCATAAATTAATATTCTAACGTCTTATGAACAACCCCCTACTCAACTATCCCAACACTCTCAACCAAGATCTTTTCTCAGCTATCGCCAGAGATGATTTCTAAAACGCACAAAAATTTGCAGAAATGGGTGCCAATCCCAATGCCATCTTTCTCCTCGAAAAAAACGTTAATATAAGTTCATTCAACTTGCTTGTCATCAAAACTGCTCAAATCGGGAAGTCCAAAGGTCCCAACAATATCCAGTACATCGCAGCCAGCACTTTAGTCAAGACATTGGCTAAGAAAGGTCCAAATTCTGCAACTTTGTAATGCAAAAGCAATAAAGAACACAAATCGCCTTTGTATTTGGCAATGTAGGTGTTTAAAGTAACAGAAGAATAGCAAATACTTGAAGGTAAATGCGATCTTCTGAGAGTATTGATACAAAACGGAGCAAATATCAGGTTCTAACAAGATCAAGATAAGAAAGCACTGAAAAATCCAGGTAAATGGAACCTCAAATGGATGGATTTTTAGGGAATAAAAAACTATCTTATCACGAAAAATTTTAAATACGTCTAAACCAAAATAGAAAAATGATATCTTACATTTTTAATATCGAACTATACTCCTTTGCTCAGTACTGCCATCCCTTTTTAAATCATTTGTTTGAATTTTAAGATTTGAATAGTAATGATTGAGGTTAAATTGCCCGATAATTTTACAAATAAAATTTATATTATGAACGATTACAATACTCCAAGACGAAAACACTCCTCTCTCTTCCAGAGAATGGAGGATGAAATTAATAAAATCTCCAAGAAACTCTCAGCTGCAAAACAAATACGCCAAACCCATTCTCGTAAAGCCACCATATCACATCCCATACCTTCTTTCTTATCCACACCTCTCGATACTCCACAATAAACAGTGCGTCGACACAAAAATATAGTGCTGAACACTAACTTTCTACAAGATCGTACAAATCTGATGTAACTAAATAGTAACGCACCAGCTAGAAAACTGAGGTTCGGCTCACAATTCGAGGATAATTAAAACAGTTAATTGAAGAAACTTCTAGATGAGAATAGGCGGCTATAACATCAAATGAAAGTTATGAAAGTTTTCTGCGAAGAGCAAGCTTTCAAGATAGGCTTTCTGAGGGCAGAAAGTCGATAAAAGTATGGTCAATTATAATAGTAAAGAAACTACCTAAGACAATAGAAGATTTATTTGAGCAAACTGACTTAAGGTTATAAGTTAAAGGTCCAAAAGTATAAACGTTGGATAGGGAATTAATAAACCATTGAACTCGACATCTAAGACTTATGATTTGTTTTTTAACATCTCTCAGATCAATTATTATCAAACTGAAAATCATCAGATCATAACTTGTAATCTTTTATCATTGAATTATTAAGACTCACTCCTAGAGGGTCGTCTTCTTTCATTTTGCAACTCCAGCAACTGTAGATACCATTTTATTCAACTAAATCACTCCCAGGCATCACCTTGTAACAACTGCTACAGGCACGACGTATTAAGCTATCTAAAGACCAGGCACCACCTCCGATTCCAACGAAAAATGAAGGATTCGGTTTGACTGAACTACTAAAAAGACCAGAATTATTCGTTGGATTAGTAGAAGCAACAGTCATAGCTGACTTTGGTCTGATTTGTATCACTTATTTTTAAGTATACTTCTACTTTGGAGCCTAGTTTTTGACCTTCGCTTTGAAAAAGGTGGATTGTGTAAGAGTTGGAATATTTTTAGATTCTTCTTCTAATCCTTGTTTTAGCCTATACTATTTAAGAGCAGATGTCAGTATTTTTTGTTGGTTGGCTCTCATCATCAAAAAATTGAGTTCCTCACAAGTAATCTAAACAAGCACATCGAGCTAATCATACCCCATATTGATAATTCCTTATGCAAAATTTTAAAGCCCTATTTTTTTCAGAAAATTGTTGACCTCTTAATTCCGATCTAAATTGACGCTTGCTTACTTTTTTGTTGTAGTAATTATTTCTCGAACACTTTTGAACTGTTCAAGCTGATTTGCTAAGTTTATACAACTAATTCAGTCAAATTGATGCTTTAACGAGTTACAGGACGAGATTATTCGATCTTTTGCTTTGGTTATTGCTATCCCACACTCACTTCTATAGACTTCTTCTCGCCTTTCAGGAATTTTTTATCTTATTTTTTTTGAATACTTATGTTTCCTCTCGATTGGATATTATTTGAACTATTTGTCTGCTAATTCGGCTTATTGAATCTTTTGCCAGTATTACGCATACTAAATACTTTGAGTTTTACATTTATCTTTCCTTTTATACTTTGGCTTTGAGTTAGGAAAGTTTATCAGCTTTGATTTCACCCGTAGATTCAAGTTACTTATTCAAATTTGTTATCTATTTGTGTGAGCCTGAATTCGCCGATGATTTTCTACGTGTAGATATATATACCGATTGAGTTTGATTTTTTGGAAATTAGTAGTTTTCATTTATATTTAAATGTTAGAAGTTGGAAAACTCAACAAAATTATCTCTCCCATAAAGAGTAAAATTAAATTTACTCTTTCTTTTAATAATCTGTTAATTTATGCTATTATGTACTTTGCTAATCTAAGTAGAAAAAATTAACTAACGATCAATATATTTATTTTCTAAACTTATGTCACATATTGGCAAAACTGCTCAAATCATCAGTAATCTTTCACTAATAACAGACTAATCCTACCTTTCACGACCTGTAACACAGGCTAATCGACGGAGAGAGCCCTGTTTATCTCAATCTTCTAATAACTTTCCTCAACGCTCTAACACTTGTAATAAACTGGAACTCAATAACGAACCTTAGAATCAAGTCACTCTCAATAACTAATGCAACGAGTATCTACACATTCGATTAAGTATGTTTTAGATGATGCAGTGAGAAAAAACAAAGCTAAAACTCCTCTATTTCTAATCAACACTTTTTAGCAAACAAAAAATTAGTAGAGCTAACATCTATTCAATATCAGAAAGAGAAAACTAAGGGCCATATCTACGGCCAGAACTGAGCATCTTGTACCTCCAACTAAAGAAATAAGGCCAACTACTGTACAAACAGCTGAAAAAGTTTCTTATTTTGATGATGTATGCTTGGGAGCTTAAGCCTTAAAAGCATACAAAATCATTTCACATATAGGAAAAGGTGCTTTTACTGTGGTCTCATTGGCCATAGGTCTGTAAGATAAAAAAAATTATGCAGTAAAAACCTATGAAAAGATAGAAGCTCTTGATTGGGGTCGTCTTTCTTGTATAAAGAGATAAATAAAAAATTTGAAAGACCTTCAAAACTGTCGTGTGATTCGATTGGTATAAGTGATCAAATATCGTAAAAAGCTTTACTTGGTTTTGTAAAATGGAGGTAAGCAAAGTCTTGCTGGTCTGATCAGGAAATAAAGAACCTTAAATTCTACTCATTGCAAAAGACTTTTTCGTCAAGTATTATAAGGGATATAATATTGCCATGAAAATGGAGTATGCCACAGAGATTTAAAACCTTAAAACATTCTCCTGGACTAAGAAGGAAACATTAAAATCATTGATTTTGGTTTTAGTGCTAACTCACGAACCATACTTTCCAACTATTGTGGAACACCAGCTTACATGTCACCTTAAATCGTGAAGAAATAGCCTTATATTGGAGCCAAAGCAGATATTTGGGCTCTAGGAGTTATGCTGTATTTTATGTTAGTTGGTAATTTACCTTTTAGAGCTTCTCACGAGCAAGAACTCAACAGACTCATCGCTGCAGGAAAATACAGATACAGATAAGAAGGAAGTGTACCTGAAGGTGCCAAAAAGATAATCCAAAAAATGCTGCAAGTGTAACCTAATGCCAGACCGTCAGCAAAGTAGCTACTCGAAGAAAGTTGGCTAAGTTGATAAATTCACAATTTTGCAGTGGACATATATCATCAACTGCTTGAAGCAGATTTGGCTTGTTTTTCTTGCATTAAGAACACATGTTTGTATAAAAAGAAGATGGTTGCAGCAAAGAGGGCACTCCATCCCAAAATGCCTACGGGTCCCATGAGCAGTCTTCTCAAGAAGCCAAACTTTTCAGCAGCTGGTGCGGACTGATTCACTTGTTAACTTTTTTCAACAATGATTTGGTCGTTTCTTATAACTATCTTTTCTTTCTTCTTCTGAATTGCAATAATTTCCTTAAGTTTTTCTTCTTCTTTTACTGCTTTTTGAAGCTCTTTGTGTTTATCCCATGTGCTTCTCAAGTAGTTGAACTCAGCTTGAGGAGAGTCTAAATCATAACTAAATTACTTTCGATTGCATCATTATAAACAATGATACCTTGAATGATAGGATTATCAGCTTTTCCTTTAGAAAAAGATAATTTCAATTTGTTGTTTGAGATAGCGTTGGGTATCATAACTCCATCTTGATAAATTCCGTCACTCTTGAGTTCAACTTCAATATATTCTTCATGGGCTGCATACTTCTAACCAGCTTTCTAGATCACATCAAAATCTTTTCTAACTACTTTACTTCCAATCTTAATATTAAACACACGTTGTCCAGGTGATGTGAAATACATCTAAATTGTACTTATTTTACCTCAGCAAATTTTAAAACAATAGTGTTTTTACCGTTTCTTACAGGTAGCAGATAGACCATTTCATCATAAGTATGTCTTTCGTACATATACAATTTTTTTTAGAAAGTGTATCTAAGTTAAATTCAAATTTACAATATGTCAGCTTCTTTGGCAGCATCATTAGAGATATAATCTACAGGAACTGATTTGCCACTAACATAACTTTAGTCCTATCTCAAAATATCTGTACACCTTGATATTTAAACACTTTATCATGTGAGTCAACAACTTCGTCTTTAGAACCACAGTTCAAAGCTACCACGACTTTGTTGGCGACCATAGGTTTAGTGACTGCTTCTGCGAATAAGAGGATAACTAAGAGGGATAGTAGTAAACTCCTCATTAGTATAATACGTAAGATATATAAATATTAAAGTAATTTTATCATTTAATATAGTCAGATGCCTGCTAAAGGTCGTCTATTTCTAAACAATTTTAGTTCTAGAATAGAGTTTGCTAAAATCTGGTAAGAGTTTACCCTTATCTTACTTAATTTTCTTCAACGATATCTTCTAAATTTGATTTGAGTTCTATAAATTTTTGGGTTCGTTATCTAGTATCTTTCGATATAGTTTTATTCTTTTTGGTATTATCCTCTTTTTGGATTTCATGAGCTAACTTCTCAAGAAGAGCAGAACACTCCTTTTTGATAAAAGGACAAGCATCATTTGTAGTAATTTCCTGTATTGTTGTCAAGAAATCGTCAATTAAAGCTGCTTTATACTGGTAATTTGCAAGCTAGTAAAGTATTTCAACAAGATACCTATAGTCAATTTTCTCAGCTTATTCTTATCTCTTTACTAAATCCTTTTGCCTTTTGGCTGCCTTTGCGTGTTCACAAGTACGCCAAAGTTTGAGTATAGCTGCTCTTTACAAATTTTTACTAACAATATCGTGTTCTTAGGATTGTATTAATGAACTTACTATTTTCAACTGACTTTCATAAAAACTTGTTAAATTCTAACTTATATTCTAGTTATAGTAATAGTTTAAAAAATCTGGTTGACGAACTAGTTAAAGACAAGCAATTGATTAATTTTATTTTATTTTACTTTTTAGCCTAAATTGAGTGTAAGGTGCAAATATGTACCTTCCTTAATAAAAGAAATAAGGACTTATATTTGTGTTTTAAGAACTGAGTGTTGTGTAGTCAAACTATAATTAAAGTTTAAGACAATCTGGCAATGGTTCGAAGTTTCCCTCTTCGTACATAACTAAGAAATTCTTAAAGATAACCATTCCTTCTCCTAAAGAACTTTCAAGTAAAGTTTCTTTTGTCCAATGCACAAGTTTAAAGGATCCGATTCTCGGCATCTGATAGAAAGAGATAAAATTGATATTCAAAAGGTAAATGATCTATCTGAGATGTTTCAACTCCTTCTAGCCCAAAGATTATATTTTTTTCAAACTTTAATTGATTTTAACTCCCATTTACTTTTATTCCCCAAAAAACTACTTGACTCTAATTGATAAGCCTCTTAGAGATTTTTACTGAATAGATTCCAATAGCTAGGTAAAAACTAATTAAGGATATCTTAATTTATACTTCTCTTTCAAGAAAAGTAGAGAATCGGTCAGATCTCTTTTAAACTTATCGATGTCACCAGCTGGATGGTAATCCAATTTTAGCAAAGCTGAAGCATCATGGCATATTTATTTGACTTAGAGTTGAGTTATATTCGCTTTGGGCACGATGTAAGATACCCAACACGCTTAGCTTTTTCTACTCCTTGAATTTTATTTGTTATTAAGGGCAGGAATATTTGGATCTGCCCATTTCAAAGCCGAAATTCTGTGTTGCTTATTTTTGATTTTTTACTGCTTCAAATGAATTCTTTGTTGATTTTGATCCAGAACTACCGGAACCATAATCTTCTGTCCTTTTAGATAATTGATGATTTTTCCGATATGGCTACTAACAAAAGTCCAATTTTTCTCATAAGCCAGCTCCTCTCCAATTTTAGCCTTGTTACAGAAAATTATCACTTTAGATTTGCTCTGAATTTGTTCCAAAAAACGATAGAGCAGGTTTCTCTCACTGTAGTTACAAATGATGAAGGGAGAGCAGTACAACAATTTTTTTATATAGGAGTTAAAATCCTCGAAACACCTAAAGCTGATATGGTTTTTGTGCATTTCTGCCTTGATATCTTCAAATTTGGAACTATTATGATATGTATCGATAATGTCTACTGTTTTGGTAACTGCTCTCTCGACCAGATAACCTCTCTTTATTTATCTTAGAATCTTTCTTAGCCCTCTTAGTGAATTTTATGTTTACTCATTAATACCGAATAGTTGAACTCTAAACAAAAGACCCTCATTTTGTAACTCTTTTTATAAACTTGCTTTTTCCTATTCCGGACAAACGATCATTAGAGAGAAATAGTATTTTGTTATTTTTAGTATGTCACTTAAATCTTGATATTCTCTAGATTGCAACTTAGCTTCCTAGAAAGTGGACCTATACCTGAAAAAATTAGTATTTTTAGAGCACAGAAATATTTTGGTAATGGGAAGTGGAGGCAACTGAAAAGACTTCAACAGTATTATTTCATTTGCTATCTACTGGAAATTATTAGTTATGAAGTAAATATCGGGATTGTATGTTTACTCCAAAGACAAACTGCAAAGACAGATGACTTTCGTCTTTTTATTCTTGAGCAAATCTACCACTTCATTCTGGAACACATAGTCAGTTACCACTACTTTGGACTCAACGAGGTTGATCTCGTTTTATAGGTGCTAAAAGTTGCTGTAAATTTTATAGGAAATATTTTTGGCCTTGAGTGTCTACTAGAAGATAAAAAGCTGAGGCTATCCATCACCTCTAAAATCTTTGAGAAGCTTCAGATCTATAACTCGTTTAGTTTTAATTTATACAGCCGCTGTCTCTACCTTATGTTCTAACAGTTAGAGTAGTTCTTCATAATCTTGTATATATATAATTCTTCCAACATTTTGTAAAACAGGTGAACTTTTGCTTGTACTGTTACTAATCACATATATTTTAGGGTTAGAATTTATTTACTTGAGTGCCTTACTCAATTCATTCAGATTTTGCTATCTCACAACCACGTTATTCGAGTAGGAATCCACTTGATCAGAGATAAAGCAGTCCACTGACATATATGCTTTGACAAGAACTCCATTCTGTTGGAGAGAAGCTCTGAGATCTTTGTTGGTGGGTTCGAGATATGATGGGTCGATGACACTGCAAGAGATGGTGTTGTGGAGATGGCTCAATTTACTTTATTGGCAGCCCATTTTGATTATTTAAAAATATAGAAGATTATAATAGAAAATTCATTTGTTTATTGTTAATTTACATCCAATTTTAAATAAGCAAATCCTCTTTCACCAAAATATCGATAAATAATGGGGATTGCTGATCAGAGTATCAAATGACCCGTATTTAGATTATTATTCCAATAAGAGAAAGTTTATATTTTATGTTTTATTTTATGCAGTAAACCTTTTTACAATCTTTTTGGAGATACCATCAACTTAGAATAGCATTTTAGTAAAGTTTAGTTAAATAATATTTAAGTTAAAAATATTAAGTATAAGATGTAGAGTAAGTATAAAGTTATAAGTTACTGTTTACTTAGTTTTACAAAATAATCAAAAAAATACATTTCAATAAACAAATACTCTAAAGAACAAACAACTATTAAAAGATAACTTTAGATCTTTTCGCTAATTTAATTATCTAAAAGAATAAATAGAACTTGCACACATTAATAACTTTATTATTAAATATGGCCGATTGTGCTCCAAATAAATTCACCTTTTAGTACCACCTTGACATCGGACAACAACAGGTCACCAAAATACTTATTGACCAAGATTCCGATCCCTATGTAGAAGCTTCTAAGTTTTGCGCCAAACATGGGCTCAAATCAATCTTTATCACCATCATAGGAGATGCCATTGCTCATCAAATGAGAGTCTAAAACTAAGCAAAAAACATCCAAAAAGCCTAGCTGAGTACTGTAAAGCCTTAAAGCAGACTAAAAACGCAATAAGTGTATGCTGTGGAATCTAATACAATGCAAACCTAGCTCAAATAGGAGCTCGAATGTACATAAGAATTCTCATTTAATAAATCTTCAAGTGTTAATCATCTAAAAAGGAAGGAATCAAATAAATATTCAAATGTTTTTGAAAACCTCTATCAGAATCATAGGCAGATATAAATGAAGAAATAAATGATTCGTAAGCGTTCATATTAATCTATCCCTTTTAGGCCCAAAATAAATCATCTGAGTGAGAAAATAGTCGAAAAAAAAAGAATCCAACGCAATACTGATGATGTGATTGACATGATTCCATTAGGAAGTAGATAAAATCGACTTTAAAAAAGTGTACCGATTACATTGAACTATAGTGTCAGTAAAATGAACAAAGGAAAAACAAGTATTTCAAAGTAAAAAGTGAATTAATAAAAAAATAAGAGTAAAAGTAGAACCAAGTAGCAAAAATTATAGTACTAAAGGAAACAAATTAGGTAGCACATTGTTATTAAATTGACTGAAAACAAAAGATACTCTAAAAATACTTTTTTCAGATGATTATTAATAATATTATGTAGTAGCAATAAGCCTATAAATAATGAATACTTTCTGAAGATGATGGCAGAGGCTATTTTTTTTCTAACTTTGGTTTTGTATTTACTAGTGTTTATAGTTTTACAAGATCTGAAGTCTATAATCTAATAACATCCAATTATTCCTACTTTCCGTCTCTTCAAAGTAGCCTGAAATCCTTGAGTAGCATACTATCACTGCTGTGCGCGAAACTGAAGGCCGGCATAAAATCTCGGATCAGATTTTATAGACATTTCTGATGTGGTGGTCATCGATTACCTAAGGGTAGGCATGACTTTCAGGCCAGAATGAGTTTAAGTCACATATTTTCGATTTCAATGCAGATTGTTCTCTATGGTTGATTGAGGCTCTTTTGAATTCCTTTATTTTGAGTTCGTTTGGTCGAGTATGATCATTTGGTGGTATTTTCTCCTGTCAATGAGAATATTGAAATCATTTCTGAAGTGTTGATCAAAATATGAAAGAGTTATAAAAGGGAAGCAAAGAAAAAAGTAAATCCAAAATTTATGAAGTTGAACCAAAAAGATGACTAAAAACAATAGGCAAAAGAAAAAGCATTAGGATGTTGACATAGAAAACTGCTGAACTATTTTGGACATTTGCGTTACACTTTACTACACTTTACTACACTTTACATTCATTCTCCTTTTTAAAAACAATTTTTATAAATTATTTCACTCCAAGGACTCCGTTGAATTCTTGAGATAGTGAGCTGCCAGAAAACAATCCCAAGATTTACCTTCGCTTCAAAATTTTTAATTTATTTTAATATTTAAAGCTTCCCCTAGTCATAGCATATTAGTGCAAATTAAGGAACTCCTGAGTAAAACTGGAAGAAAACTATCCGCATCCAGGGCAACTGCTTTTGCAGGCCCACAACATTATTAGTATTATCCATCATTTCGCACTTCAAGCATCCCAGCTTTCTGAAACCATTTAGGCACACCTACTCAACCTTTAGAAAACACACTTAGTCAGACTTCATCGCTGAACACTACCAACAAGCCCAAGAAGGTCATTCCTATAGGTCTATGTCTTCGTATTTCACCAGCGAGTTATGATAGTTACGCTTTTCTATGTGGTTCTACTTGAACCATCGTGGCTGGAACAAATAGAGGGAGGAGAAGGTTGATACCTAAAGATATTTAGTTACCGGTTAGCAAGTTAGGTAAAGTTTATGAAGAGGGCGTGCTTCGGCTAGTAGAAAATTTGCTTTAATATTATAACTTCCATGAGGTTTTTAAAGGTCGTTGGAGGGAATCTAATCAATTCCGATCAGGGAGTCCGTTTCTCTATATACTCCCAAATATTTATATTACTAACTGTTTTAATAAATACCTCTAAAATTATCAATAAAATAAATAAAGAACAGTCATTAATTTGATAGCTATCAGATTTAACATAATTTATTTTTTAGAAATGAGCCAAGTCGAAATAGATGAACTTTTGATGTCTAAATGAAAGTAAATGAAATCAATAGATGTATTCTTACTGATTTTTAAAAACATTGCGAGGTAGTACTCCTCTCTAAGGTTTGAAAATATCCAAAGCTTTTCGAAGTAAAAACATGTTGAACATCACTCCAATCACAGGAAGTAAGTATTTCGTAAAAACTAACATATAAACTTAGACGAAGGAACCTTCACAATGATACCGAATGTAATCTGAGTCATACACAGTGAACTATTGCTAAACTCCCAATCTGATCAGATATTTTTAAATTACAGAACCGTTAACTATATATCTAAGTGGAATATATTTCTAGTCACAGTAAAGATCCCCAGCTGAATGGAATCTATCCAAATTTACGTAATCCCC
>Ga0194117_10002726_pt1 | contig 18462 bp, 13 predicted proteins | sample TA2MahsurfametaG_FD_160579 | JGI IMG/M metagenome (GOLD analysis project Ga0194117, IMG submission 160579) | Freshwater microbial communities from Lake Tanganyika, Tanzania - TA2015009 Mahale N1 surface | ecosystem: Environmental > Aquatic > Freshwater > Lake | place: Tanzania: Lake Tanganyika...
TTAATTTTTCTTTCTTATTCGTTCCACTTTTTTCATTTCCCTGCTTCTTCATATCTTATTTTTTTTTATTTCTCTACAATTTTTGATTTTTTTTATTTCTCTACAATTTTTAATTTTTTGTCCAATGAATTTATAATTCCAATTTGGCAGGATTTTATTTCTAAGTTATACCTCTGTTGTCTTTCCCAGTTTTCTCTTCAAATGAACATTATTTAATTGATTTATCATTCTTCTCTTTAACAATATAGAGGCCTCGATGCAGAGCCACTTGCAGTCTGTATAGCAAGGCCTATATTCCGATCTTTAGAGTCCGTAATAGATACGAATCGACCAAGGATGGTCAGAATTGAATCCGTTTTGGAAAATCTATCAATCAATCCTCGAAGTCATTGGTCGATTCGTATCTATTACGGACTCTAAAGATCGGAATATAGGCCTTGCTATACAGACTGCAAGTGGCTCTTCAAGCATCGAGGTCGACAATATCTGTATTTGGAATGAGATAATAAATGCGATCTAGAAAGAAAACAAGAATATTAGTCTCAGTTTTCGCGAGTATAAGATTTTTGAATTTTAAGAGCAATTTCCTGAGCTCGGATAAAAAAAATATGTATACTACTTTACAAAAAATCTGAAAGCTTTTTGACTTAATCTGATTGAAACTTATTTGATTTTTACAAATCTAAATAAAAACATAAAGAAAAAATTAAAAAAATCATTCAGTACTTTTGCAAAAGAGTTGAGTGAATCGATTTAAGTTGTGAGATGTATTATAAATATTTGCAAAATGATTAAATAATACGATTATCTGTTCAAGGTGGTTCTGATCGGCAATAGCTCAGTCGGAAAATCATCTCTTTTACGCAGATTCACAGATTAAGTATTCCAATAAAACTATTGGAGTCGACTTTAGATTCAAGTATGCATTAAAAAATGAAGAACAATCACTGTTAATGACAACGTTGTCAAGTTCCAGATATGGGATACTGCTGGCCAGGAACGCTTCAGAACTATTACTGGTACCTATTACAAGGGAGCACAAGGCATAATAGTGGTATATGACATCACTAAAGTGGAGTCTTTTGAATAGCTTGAAAGCTATTGGTTCAAAGAGGTATATTTAATAGTATTTAGATTGACAAAAATGCAATTCCTAACGTACAACTAATTCTGCTAGGAAACAAAAGTGACCTTTAGTAAAGTAGACAAGTATATATCTAAACTGTCGAAGAAGCTATCAAATCAAGAGGAATAAAACATTTTCAAGTGAGCGCTAAAACGGGTGATCAAGTCTCACAGGCTTTCTAACATTTGGCAGAACAACTTATGAAAATATATCCTAAGGAGGAACACAAAAATGAGCCTATGGCAGTTGTTTAGGACATCAGAAAGAAGCGAAAGTAATTTCAGCAGCAGGCAGGACAGTCAAAACCTTAAAAAACAAAAAAATGTTGTTGATATTTAAGGTATTTATATTTGTTTATATCAAATGAAAATACTTCATCAAAAGATCATATCATCATTTAAGTAAGTGTCTTTACTATAAGTTCATTTGGATAGCCTCTCAAATCCTTAGATTTCTTGTTCTCCAAAATATTTTACAAGTCCGACATTTTCATAACTTTACCTCTCAAAAGCGCAAGTCTCACTTCTTTCAGTATCTCAAGTATCGTTTAATTAAGTATGACATGGTAGTTCTTGATTTCAAACAAGTATTCTATAAACTTATTTACTTGTTATTTGCTAATTTAAAGCCTATGATTTAATTGTTTATTCATAACCTTTCGAAGCTGGAACTGTTTGGAAGGACTGAGATCATTGAAAGGGTTTTCACCTTAGTAAAACATTTATTTCTATCTGAGTATAGTATCCCTATTTTGGAATGAATTTTTTAGCAAACCTGTGAGCTAATACTCCTTTTTCTATTTTTCTCTTTTGAGCTTGTTCATTTCAAATAAAAGGATACTGGCAGGTGTTAATTTTATATTACGATTGCCATGACTATAGGAGTATGTTCTGACTCCTCGCAGATCTTCTTTTATTTTAGGTTTTTATATTTCTCTCAAGAAAAAGCTCATGTTGTTAGCATTTTTGCTATTGTTACCTTCACCAGGCGCTCTGCCATTCATCTCTCTTTTCTATTTGTAGATCATCTATCGCAAAAACTTACTTTTATTAAGAAGGTTATCTGTCTTCTTATCGTAATCCTCTTCCAGACCATATTGGTAAGTCTTTGAAGCACGACCTAGGTCATCATCATTTTTAGTGTAGCTAAATGACATATTCTTAAACTTATTAATACCTTCATCCATTTTATGGATAATTTTGCCAAGCTGATCCCTGAGTGTTGTATTTTCGTAGATAAGAATCTCTTTAGATTGATTTTTAAATAGGTCTTCAATTCTTGGAATGTGGATTTCTTTACTATTTTTATCCTATTACTCAATTTGATTAACATTGAGAGTTAGAGATTTCAAACGACTAGTGTTTAGCTTCTACTCTGTCGCTATTTTTTACAACCTTAAACAACGCAAACTAAATATATAAAGAAATACTTCCTCTATTGCTAAAGTACATACTTTTTGAGACTTTCACTAGCTTTAGAAGTTTAAACTGACATTTTGACAGCAGTTTCATCTCTATATTTTTTTAATTAGATCGGCAAAGGATCTATAATCTCTACATTGATTTATTTTTTCTTTGATTGCGGATTTATGCGGCGCTCTCTCATTTCTTTTTTCCTGAGCAGTTCTTTTTACTTGATGGCCTTTATGGGTGACTAGGTGACTACGAATAATGCTGAATGTTTAGAGTTTTACGATCTTTGTTAAGTTATATTAACATGTTGCCTCAAAAATAATTTTATATCATCTATTTGCATAAAGCCTAAATCATCAAAACTTAAAAACTATTCCTTGCTACATATATTGTATTAATGAAGTAATATAACTATGATATCTATCATTAGCTGTCTTTTTGATCATGTTATAGCCTGAAAGTCATTCTCAAATTATCATACTTTTTCTTGTACTTTTACAACTCTACTTGACTGAAACGCAAGTTATTCTACTCTTTTGCAATTACATTTTTTAATTCAGTTAAGATGATCTTCTCTAAGGTGATTTTCTCATCATCAATTTATTCCACCACATCGATTTTCAATCTGCTTTGCTGCAAATCCTATTAGATTTATTACTCTAGCTGTTACAATTCACGAAAACTCTCATCAATCGAGCCTAATTTCAATAAAACCTTTGCAACTCTCAGCCTCACCTTCTTGATCGTTATATGAGAAGAGTCAAACTTTTTCTCAGCCATTTTTAAGCAGCTTTTGAACAACTGATCCGCTTCTTTGAATTTATTCCTCAATTCGTAGAATATCCCATTTGAAAAGTGAATTACCCAGTTAATGGGATGGTCATTGCTCAAACATGAAAATATCTGTACAGCCTGAGCTAAATTCTCTTCTGCAGCTTTTGTCTGGTTAATCATCATGAGATACTTCGCGTAATTACAGTAACTGACTGCATTAAATAGATTGTATTGACCCATCTGTTTCTCTCTAAGTTTGATTGCTTTTTAGAAAAAACCAAAGAAATCATTAGAACCTTTGCTTGCATGTACTTCAGCCATTTGCTCGTAAAGAGCAGCCAAAAGATTGTGACATTCATAACCATCCATTTTTATTATCACCTTCTACTCTAGTATGCTCAATTAACGAAGAGAAGTATCGTGATTGAGCTGTTTATGGAACACTTTAGATTTCGTCAATAAAATTTCGAGATAAATGTCATTCTTCTCATATATTGCCACGTATTTTGGGTTATCAACCGACTTGATTATAACTTTCTTTAACAGAAAATCAGCTTCTTCAAGAATTTTAAATGAATTTTTTAGCTCACCTCTTGCAAATGCTATCTTGCCAAGTAATAGTGATGCTTTTGAAATTTATGTGTGCTACAAATGAGATGCTGTTTATTTGACCTCTCTTATAATCTCCTCACAACTCTTGAAATTATTCTAACCTATCTCAAGTTCTCCGAGCTGATTTTTTATTGATACTATCTCAGGAGAATCTTTAGTTTTGTTATTGTAGAGTAAAATTTTCATGGCTTTTTGGAAGTTGGCTTTACATCTGTTGTAAATCCCCTTCCTTTCAGCTTAATTATACTCAGTTTTTTTACCAGATTAAAGCTTTAAGGCTTCGGGATTATTATACTTGTCTATTTCTTTTATCTGCATTTTTGCCAAAATATTTGCATACTCTCCCACTGTTGGGTCAAACGGAGTATCTGCTTCAATCAAAGCAATAGCATCATTAATCAATTTCTCAGACTATGCCAATTAAAGATAGTCTTGAATTGTGGCTTCCATCACTTTGAGTTTTGCTTTAATTGCTGGGTCATTTGTTTCTCTTTGTTGGACATTTAATAGCAAAGCTCTTCCTTTTTTGACACAGTATTCATATTTATCTTTATCTTCAACATACAAAGCTACATCTTTAAGTGACTTGTTGACTTTGACAAGCTCATCATCAATTGATTCTCTCATTTCAGAAATACTCTTTTCCAAGTCTTAAATCTCTGAGAGTTCTTTTTATTTTTCCTCCTCGAGCTCACTTTTAGTCGTAGAGCTACACCATAAAGTCAATATAGAAAAAAAGTACTTTTTTTGTACATCCCATTTCTTTTTTTCTCCCTGCTTTTCAATTTAAGAAAACATTTTTTCACTTAAGTCGAAATCTTTCTCTGCATCTTTAATCTATCCTTTTTTAAATTTAATATCACCTCTCTATCTTATTTTTTTGGCCTTATTAAATATATCATCATCGTCAAGCATTTCAATTCCTTTTGTCAGTTCCTCATCAGCATTCAAATAATCTTATTTTTGAATGTTTATCTCTGCATTTTTGGAATGAATACTGAATACCTTCAAACATGTTTCTTTATCATTTATATCTAATTGTCTAGTCATCAATTCCAAGGACTTCTGACCGTTTTTCTAGGCTTCATCGATTTATCCACACTATTTTTGTACATTTGCTAATTTGAAGTAACTTTTAGCGTCTTGCTAATTTCGAACAATTTTTTCAAGATAATAGTCTTTGGCCTAATCAAACTCACTTGCCATCAAATGTACGTCTCCTTGATCCTCAATATCACTCATCAACCTTGTACAATATTGATAGTTAATAAGTATGTCTTTTTAATCAGGCTAAAGAGTCTCTTTGCGTTTAGATAGCAGACCAAAAACAGCACCATATTCCAGATGTATATAAATGTAGGGCCCTTTTCTCTAGATTCCTGTTACTCTGTAAATATTAAGAGCATTAAACAGTATTTACTACTATTTAATAAATTATTGACCCGCCAACTTGTTTTTATTAATATCTACAAATCCATGATCGTAAAGATCCCATTTCGCAGGAATTTCTCTTTACTTTACAGAGATAACAAATATGTAGCCATCTTGGTCTGTAAACTTTTTAGCACTTTCTAAGCTTTTTGAAGTAGACATAAATCCATACATTTATATAAATACTCCAGGTTCTAGAGATTTAAAATCTCTCTTTTTTAGTTTCGCTCCTCTATAGAGTGTCATAGCTGGGATCTTTCGGTTACATTCTTTCACAAAATCCTGATAGAAATACTTGATTGAATGGTAAGTTTAGTTGAAAGGCAATATACAAGATTTGAATTCCTAAGTACTTTTTAGAGTCCTGAGCATAGAATTTACAACTTGATAGTAAAATGATTCCCGGACATAAAACTTGATGATTTGTTCTGCCTGCTCTTTTGTTTTAATCATTTCTAAATGCTTGATCTTTCCGTAATCTATCAAATTTTCTCGTTCTTTTTCAATTTTACCATATTTCTCACGGACTAGCATCATGAAGTTGACAAATGCAATTTTTTTGTCATTCTCGTCGATTTTGATTGCACCGTATAAGTTGGCACGGTAAAGAGTTGCCTCGGTTTTGTCCTTACCAGATAATTTCAAAAAACTAGGAAATTTCATTTGCTTTATACTCGCCTAGAGTCCATTGTTGTATCTGTAAATCTGAATGGTATCATCAATTTCCTACTCTGTCTTGTCGATTATTCTTTTCAGATTACTGTAAATGCCCTTAACTTTTTTACTCCAGCTCTTGTACTCCAAGGCTCTATTCATTCCTGCTTCGCCTTAATCATTATAGATGTAATACTCTACAACTTTGATGTTGATTTTGTATTTCAAAGCTTACTCAGCATTTTCTATATTGGTTACAATTTTAAAATAGGTATTGGTCAAATTTAGGAAAGGCTCGATTTACCATGCTTCTTTTACGAAAGGCACAATGACTTAGTCATCAAATAATCCTTTGTAGACCTAGAATATTCTATCTCTTTAATCTTATGAAATTGGTGTAGAAATGACATATATCCAAACAGTAGTTATTTTGCCTTATAGTATCTCTTTGGCTCTATCCAATCTCAACCTGCGTGTATCTCGATCTTTCTCCACTCTTTCTTTTGATATTTCCTTTAGCTTTCTAGGTTCTGTTTTTTTTATTCCATATATTTTCTCTAATGCCTCGTTCTTGGATTGAGTTTTAATCTGCGCCAACTTTTACTAATTAATGATTTTCTCATGCTTTTTTAATTTTAAATCCTTGGTATTTTTATCTAGTTTTTCTTACTGAGCTATCTTTTTTTCTGTCTTCTAATTCAAGCTTTTTTAATTTTTGTTATCACTCTTTATAAATTTTTACCTCTAGTTTAGCCTAGTTTTGTTACTTGATTTAATTCCAGTCTCTTAGGTTTCTCCGCCAGGATAAACTCTAACTAAAGATTTTTTTTCATCGCTTTCATTATCATTAATTTTGTGTATGTTTACTTTTAAAGGCTAGGTAACTTTTAGAGATTACGAGTTTATAATTGATCCACTATTGATTTCATGTAACTCTGCATCCAAAAATCCGGGAGCACCACTGTTTTTATTTTTACTTCTCTCTCGGTATGAAATTGGTTGACTCGCTTCATTTCGTTGACTACTCATACGTTTTCTTATGGCCTCTTTGTTATCCTTGACTATGATACCTTTGGCCTGAATGTTCTTAGGACCTTAATTATTGACAGTCTAGAGATTTAAGTATTTTTGGTTTCGCATTAATTTGGCAGCAGACATTTCAAAGTCTACATCATCTTCGCTCACGATTTCTTGAAAATCACTATCCTTTCGCATAGTCGAAATAATTATATATCATTTAATAATGTATATCATTTATTGTCTAACTTATTCTTACTTATTTTCTCTCCTTTCAAAGACTAGTCCTTCTCTAAGCCCCCCGATTGGCTTTCTCCTCCTGATAGGACAGAAACAGATTCAGAAGACATATTTTGCGAAGTGTTTACGAAATGAATGTTAGAGTAAGTTTAGTCTAGATCTTTTTTGAGCAGATTTCGCATCTCTATGGCATATAGTAAGCTAAAGGCTATTATAAAGAGAATATATGCAATATTGCATATTGCCAACAAGTAGATAGATCGTAGAGACCCAGTAAAATTTATACAAAAGTCGTTATAGAGACCATGAATGATCGATTTGATTACTTCACAGTTTTATCCAGTTGTCAGATCTGAGGCATTATCGATTCCAGATGATACTAATCCATTTTGTAATATAAAATTACGCTCAAATATGTACCCAATCAGATATTTGCTTGTATTTTTCATAAGCTAGCTGAGATTTTTAATCTAGTCATTAAGCCTACCAAACACACATCTGCGCGATTCAAAGTACTTTGAAAACTGGTTGATAGGTGAAGCCAAAGCAGCATTGCTTTTGCGACACTTACTATTATACTTTCCATACATCTGGTAAAAAGAAATAGTGTTGTTGGCTGTAGGGGTGTAGGAAGTATAGTCGCTCAGTAAATAACAATTCGAAGCTTATTTCTCGTAATTTTTAGTATTATTCAAAAAAGCAATTTACTTTGGCTTAATAATACCTGTTTCCTACGATTTACACTCTTGTGGACCATAAACCCAGTGATGTTTATAACAACCCTACGACTAATAGTTAGTACGTGTTACATTATTGATAGCTTCCAAATGTGCATCAATAAAACTAATTTTTCCGATTATGCCGTATTGGTAAGGCATAATTATCTCTTTGATAGTCATCAAAACATCAGAATAGAGACCTATATTTTGAATGTTGTATTTGTTATTCACATTTTATTTGATAGTGATAAGTTAAGCAATAATGCTGGTCATATGTAGAGTTCCAACAGTCTCTCCAAAATTAGGATTTTGGTAACAAGAATAGAAGTAATACATACCTGAATCAGCTTTAATTTTAGGATAAATATCCTAAACTAAAGATTGATTTTGAAGCATACTCTCACTCAGCAGACACATTCCTTTGTTGTAAATCAAAGCCTGACTTACTATCATCAAAAATACCAAGTTAGCAGTCAACGTAAACACATGGAGAGTCCAAATGATTTTGTAAGAAGACAAACTAAAGTAGTCGTAGTTTGATTGGATAAGTTTAAGGGAAAGCAGTCCTGCGAGCGTGCAAAAGATAGTTAAGGCGGAAACCACCTCGCATACTATAAGGACATACTTACTTTCACTCATATATTTATCAAGAGACAATCTCAGATTGACGTAGTCGTTGCTGTAATCTTTACTCGTCAAATTGAGAGTATAACTCAGGTTACCTAAAATACTTGCCCAGTCTTGAAAAATATCGGCTGTTTGGTTTAGTGCGTTTTCTAGTAAAATAAAAGAGTAGAGACTTTCTTGCAATAACTTTAGATAGTTGGTCAAAGGAGTCATTAAGGAGATATTCTCAGTAGAATCTATGAAAAGATTGGGCAAAAAAGTTGATAAGTTGATCCTTCGTGATGCATTATATTAATCACCTATAAATGCTGCATTGTAGTTATTGACAATACCTAAATACTGCAATTTCAAATCTTAGAGATAGTCCTGAGCGTAGACAAGTAAAAAGTTCTTATCCTGATAATTTTTTTTAACCACAGAGCCAAGATTATTTGTAAAGATGGATAGATTTTTCATTTTTTACGTAAAAGAGTTGAAACCATTCCATTACTGATCGACTGCTCCATGGAGAAAAGCTTAGTTCAACGTGTCCAAGCGGCAATTCGCCACATACATTCTGCTTATCATAGATTGAATTTAATATACATTTATGCAAGTACTTGCCAGCAACACTATAGTAACAAAAGCATAGAAAGCTGAAATAGGTGACGAAAATCCATTTTCTTTTAGTTTTTCAAACACATTTTTTGTTGTAAGATGTAGATCGCCCATTCTAGCCACAACAACTAGCATGCTCAGTGATACTGTACTCAAAATTACTATTATAACTATGAAGAATTTCTTACGGCTCTATAAAATGCTTTATATCGCTTATTGCTCTCCATTTTTAGCATACTTATAAAAAGCATCGAATAGGGTCCCATCATCCTTTTACTACAGAAAAGATGTTAGGGTAATTATTTTAAGGTAAAAAGTATCTGTGGTATTACCAGTATCAATTGGAACATTCTGAGGGCATTCAGGGTATTTTTGTGAGCGTATCACATTCATTGCTAATAACAGAAGCAGAATTTATTTGTACATTGTTTATAAATCACGGCTACTATGTTAAAATTGCAAAAGTAACTATTATAAATAAAGAGTGTCGTTTATAATTGCCATTTAACATTGCTTCAATCGACATAATGAATAGCAATCAACCTTCACGCACAAACATCTTTGAGAAAGCCTTGCTTAAAGCCATCATAACATTTGTTGCAGCTCCTCAAGATCAAAAGTCTCCCTTTCTGCTTCTAGGACGCATCTCGGCTGTATCATTTAGCCACAAACCAGGCAAGGAAAAGAAACCAAAGTGTACAATTTGTGGAGCTGTTTACTAAAACTATCTTCTGTTTGTCCTACACGTTGAGTTGATGCACAGTGTATATTTGAGGGTATTTAGGACTAGTTTGAAGTAGATAAATACGAGTTTAGTCAAGATCTTTTGGTGATCTATTACAGAGAGCCAGGAAAAAAAGATCAAAACCAGCGGAAATACTTGTAAGTTAAAGCTAGAAATCTATTCCTATTGTAAAGTTTTGAAGTTAGAATCAAATAAATCTTAGACAAAATTAGTAGTAAGTTTGTCAAAAAATATGTCAAACAAAAACAACAGTATTACCACTCCTATGACATTTTTAAGGAGATTAGACCGGAAAGTGAAGGAGAAGATAGTGAAGACGATGTAGCCTACATTCAGCGTGAGTTATAAAAATTAAGGATGGGAGAATTTACAGACATCAATTAGCAGGACAAACTCTTTTTCATCACCTGGAACAAAGCTATTCATTAGGCAAAAAGTATTCATGTTATTTTGGGAAGAGAAGAAATATTAGAAGTGCTGACTAACTTTGCACGGACAGCCAAGGAGCAAGGTCTCAAGAGATTGAATTTAGTGATGCATGCTTGGACTTTATGGTCTTCAGGGGTCATCAATTCGCAAGATGTGAGCAGATTTCTGCAAACTTACGATGATATCTAGCGATGATATATTTATTAATATCTATCTATGATTCAAAAACGGTTTGAATTAATTTATAACGACTATGGACATCAACTAACTGCTGTTCCTAGGCACCAATAAATATGGACAAGCAGGAATCGGCGAAAAACATCACAATAAAACTTTTACCGTACCAAAATCCTTCGCTTTTCCTATATTCATCAAACAAATATCGTGCGGAGCACACCATTCTGCATTACTCACCATTGATGGCAACGTGTACACTATGGGCAGCAATATTCATGGAGCACTTGGTTCGAATCCAAAAGTTAATTATTCATTTGCACCCACTCTAGTTGAAGGTTTAGGAGAAGTCAGTAAAATTGAGTGTGGACCCTTTCATATGTGTGCAATATCCGAAGGATTTCTGTATTCTTGGGGAAAAGGTATTGACGGACAACTTGGTCATGGTAATACTAAAAATATGTCAAAACCTACTAAAGTGGAAGCCTTAGGCGATGGAGTAGAATCAGTCTCATGTGGAACTAACCATATACTCGCTATTCTAAAAAAAGATGTAATTTTTGTGGAACTTAGGGTAAAAACCTTTGTTATGCTTTTGGAAATGGCATTTACGGGCAACTCGGTACAGGCCAAAGTAGAAATAGTTATACACCTGCAAAGGTGAAGCTAGAATAGGTTGAAGGAATAGCTGCAGGCGATAATCACTCTCTTTTTATTGTAAAAGGTAACGTCTATGCTTGTGGAGACAACTCTAACGGCCAACTTGGTGCCCTCTTTAGCAAAAAATTCAATCCGTAACCCACTAAGTAAAAATTTTAACATAAAGAGTTGATTTTGAGGGATCAAATGAAAAAATCATAAATGTGCAGGCTAAAAAATACTCACTTGCAATCACTGATGCAGGAGAGATGTACATTTGGGGAGTCAAGAACGGATTTGGAGTACCAAAACAAATCAAATCCAGCTAATCTAAAGTAGAAGTTATTGATGGTCGTTTAGGCTCTGACAAATGCTATGGTTTATCTACCTAGGGGTCTCTTTACTGCTGGGATGTCCTAAAAGGAAAGTAGTTTTAGAATTAATGGTTCTGCCACTAGGATGTAGTAGTAAGCAACTCGAGAGCTATCCTTGATTTCTCAGTGGGTTAAGGATATGTTTTGATTCTGGGAGATATAGTCAAACAAGTACAATACAATTCTGTAGCACCTACCACTCTTATTTGCTTTGAAGATTTAGAATATTCATAATAGGACACTCGAAAATTTGAAAAGAGTTAATTTAGGGAGAGCCAAATCCATTCAATTGATAGCAACGTTTAAGGTTCAAGTAGAGAGAGTCACTTTGATCGTATAAAGCCACAAAACCTCACTCTCGTACGTACTGATCGCACAGATCAAAGTTAACTTCCCAAAATGTTTTTGAAACAAAAATCACTCAACTAAAATCATGATCTTTCCAGATCTAACTGCTTAGCTTAACGTAAAGATTTCAATAATTTTCTCCACCTTGGGATGTTAGATAAAAAACAGGAAAATATTCACGTTTCTACATCGAGTCCAGTACCTCAGCCTTAAGCAATTTGTCAAAGAGAGAGGGAGAGTATCTAAAATGATACTTTCGAAATAGGTAAATCGCAAAGTAGTTCTATCCAATGCTAACCCATAAATTTTTTGAGAGAATCAAATAGACAAGAGGAGCAAGAACACAAAAAAATAATAGTCGGCTCTATCTTTTAGAGTGAAGAAAGATTACCTGCTCTTCAACAAATTCGCAAGCCAATCAAAGCATCAAATAATAAAGAAAATAAAGAAAATCTTGAGCCAAAGAGAACATAATAGAAGGAGAAACATAAAAAGATTGACAAGATAATGGAACTACTTTAGAAGAGTCACCATATTAGCTCTAAAAGTCTTTGTTAAAGCCCTCCAGAAGGCTCAGGTAACCCTCTAGAATAAACTAGCAAATAAATGTAAATCATCAAGACAAATCGCATCCTACGTGTATAGTTACGTTAGAAGGAACTGAAGATCAGCCAGATGCAGTAACTTCTAAGTCGGAAATAGATGTAGATTGAGGCGCAAAGGGAAGTGATAAAGCTACTGCGTGAGAAAAATGCAAGTAACTTTGCCTCACTAGAGCACGCCTGATATTTTATGCATTAATAGACATAAATAGCTGGAACAGATAAACTTGGATAATACTAACCCAATAATAAGATTACAAGATAAATGAAATAAAATATAAAACTCCTGTAAAAAATTTCATAACCCGACTTGATTGACCAGTAACTCATTGCTACTTCCACTTTGCGTGATCTAACTCAAGAAGAAGATCACTCCTTTAATAGTACTAAACCAAACGTCACATTTAGGTAACGTTATAACTAAAATCCACATATCAATAGTTGGAGTGCTTAATACGCTTCGCTTCTACCCAAAGAGACTAACAAAAACAAAACGGTCATCCATAAAATCCACCAACTCAGTTTCTAACGTAAAAATAAACGAAAACCATACGAACATAAATCTACAACCCTCCTTTAACTCAGTGAATCTATTGAACTTTTCACTTAAATATCTAGAAACAAAAAAAATGGTAAATAAAAATCGAGAAATCGCATAACACCATTCAGCAGCTTCAATGAGCGGAACAAAATATTGTTAAAAAGATTGAAGAAATAGCGCTCGCATATAGCTAATCTTTTACTTCCTAGTGGTTCCTTTGAGGAGGCCATCAAAATAACTTAGCTGACAAAAACTAAGAACAGGTAAAGTTCAGCCATTAAAAAATTAAAATGTGAAATGATCTAAAAAATACAACTCAAAGATGAGCAGAGCAAAGGAAATCTACAGAGCTTTAACACATCAAAAATTAGATTTAGTCTGCAGCCGAAAATTTAGAACATGAGGGTTAGTAGATATGTAACCATTGAAGGAGAAAAGTAGGTTGAATAGCCAAAATAACACCACAGAAAAAAAATGACAAGGACCCTCTACAACAGTACAGTTAGATAACCTAAACGAGAAATGAAATATAGCAAAGTATATACTGAAGATCGTGAAAAGCGAGGCAGAGGACTCGTTTGCTCACAGTAGTTCAAGATTCTGATAAATCTATTGAAAAAAGAGAGAGAGTATTAGAATAAATGACAGTAGCACTGAAATTACTCTTTAATATATTCTAAACTTAAATCAATTATACTTTATTAGTTATTCCAACTTTTGTATAATCTGATTTATTTTCTAACATTTTTAAGAGTTAAGATTTATATCAACATTAATCGTTTTTGGGTGATTAAAATATGTGTGGATAATATATTATCAAAGGTCCGTACAGATAAAATAATTTCGAGCCATATTATAAAGGAGAAATCAAGTATTTATTCAAAACTATTTATAAATTATAAAGAGAAAACTCAATCAAATTTGGGGTGATCGAAGTAGTGTGGACATAAATAAAGTTGCACTTTCAGTTTTATGTATCTAGAAATGCCCATTCCTAGCCGTTATCTAGGCATTCCTCTCTTCAAATTTCTCACATAATACATTTCTTTGTTTCTCAAAATCTTAGCTACCACATCTGTTGTCGAAACACCTTTTGTCCTTTGTGTTGCCCTGAATTTTCCTAATTTCTTGCAAATAGCATAGGCATCATCAACATCTGCTGTTAGATAGGGTATATCATCATGGCAAACAAAGTCTATATTCATATCATTGAGAAATTCTGCATATTTTTGAATATACTTTATGTGATAATCCAAGGCGCATGAGGATAAACCTCATCTACATATCTATTTTGTGCGACCATTTGAATTCTTTCTTATTCAGAACTGATGGTAGGTCCTTCATATTAAAGAGCTTACCTTTATGTTCCTCAACATCGTGCTGATCACAAACTCCAGCAATCAACCATATTTTCTGGCCTGGGAAGGCTTCTCTACACTGCTTAAGCATGTTTGAATGTCCAATATGAAAGCTATCAAAGACACCGTCTGCGTAAACTCTCAATACTTTCTGCTAAGTTTTGCTGGTCATTATAATCAATATTATTTTTTTGAGAAGACATATCTGTGCTATTTTAAAGTTTATATGCAAAATTTAAAACTATAACCTGCTTAATAATAAATTATTCTTAAAAATACTCATAAATCACGTTTGTTAATCATCTCCTTCTTAACTATTTTCTTCCCTAGATCTTTCTTCTTCTCTCTATCTGTGATTTTTAACGTTTAGTTTTATATTTGTAATCCACCACTTTTGCCTTCTAATTATTCTTTCGTTCAGCGTTTGATTGCTTAGCTCTCATCTTTCTGTAGTTTTATCGTTATTCATTTTTTTTCAAAGCTTACTCGATTTTACCTTAAAATTCCTTAGCCAGTTGCTTTTAGAGACTTTAAATTGGAACGCCAGTCAAAAGTTTCATGTTTCTTCTTCTCCAAACTGCACCTCTTTTAAGCATATTTATTTCTAATTTTTTTCTTGCGTAGGAAGTAAAAGCAATCAATTTATCTCTTCTTTTGGCAAAAAGTTCATAGGCTCTTAACAAGTGACGCCTCCTTCTTTTTTCTACTACTCTCCTCCAGCCTCTCTTAATTTTTAGCAGATGTTTAGGCAAATAATAGTACTTCTTTTATAATTCTTTTATTTTTTGCCGATAATTTGTAAGGGCTGTTTGAAGTTGTTCCTCTGGCACTTTGTTAATTTATCTAACTTCCTGTTTCAAAGTCTAGACCATGGAATTCAAATCCTCATATTGGGATTTGAGCTAGTTATGTTTCCAAGCGTAGAGCCCAACTGCCATACCCCCACTATCAAAAGAGTTGATTAAAGTCCATTATTCTTCTGAAAGCGAGAGAAAATGATTCGGATTAGTAACATTTTCGTTATCGATGAGAACAAAAACATTTGATATTTTTTATTTATATTTTTTCAACATTTTAGAAAAACGACGATAAACACTTATTAGCTGACTTAAAGGCATATGCTCAGCGGATCTCGCTTTCAAATAGGGTAGATTTGTTATTATGTTAGTTTTTCTTCCCTCAATCAATATGTTCTCAGCTAGTTTTTAGAAGTCTCCACATCCAACTACCCATTATCCGTTCATTAACTCACTCCATTGCTAGGTTGGCTTTAACCTTTTATAGACAACTCCTCTCTAATCATTGTTTATTTTTTATCTTAAGAGTTGTGAGTTTATAGATCTTTAGAGTTACTTTAAGTTACTCAAAGTATAATTAGAAGCTTGAAAACTTATATCGCTACAAATTAGTTTTAATCTTCCTTTTATTTGTTCTTTTTAGTTCTGCTCGGCAGTGAAGTATTGTTACAGATATTATGGTTTGAATATGGGCCAATGACGCCAGTTAAAGTTATCAGTGTCCATTCGAACGAACGCACCGTAGTATAAGGCTGCAGCTACGATAGGCAAAGTACCTGAGCCACAAAAAGGATCCCATAATAGCAAATCTGATTGAGACTAAAGCAAAGTTGTTTGAGTTAATACAGCTGTAGCTATACTTTATCTAATAGGGGCCCACCCTACACGTTTTTTCCAACCCAGTTTGTACATTTACTGCTCATTAACTTTCAACAGAAGTTTTGCCTTGTTCCTTCGAACATAGATTGTTAATCTGGGTTTGTAAGGTACCTCTTAAAGAAGTTGATTCAAAGATTGTTACTATTTATTATTTGAAATATAAACTTTTTCTTTCTATTTACTTGTCACAGCATTTTATGATTTTCCAGTGAGTTCTTTTTTCTTTTTAGCACTCTATAAGAGCAGTTGTTGTTGTCTCTAAAATTACTCTGCTTCTAATTCCCACTTTCTCTCAACTATCTCCTTCATCTCGTAATAGTTGGGTAATGCATCTTTTGGAGCTTGTCCCTGCATGATTCCACGATGATACTCTCTCTTGATAATCTACTTGCTTAAAGCATTATGCATAAAAGAAGTCATAACGTTGTCTGATAAAGGATATTGTGTCTCTCTGACCAAAATATTGAGAGTCATGTTCTCTATGAGTCCGGGTCGTAATGGAAGATAGTTTTTGAATTGTATCTTTTCCAGACACTGCTGAAAAACAGTCTAACTGGTCGCATAAAAAGGCTGACCGATCTGTACATACATATTTTCTGCAGTAAGCACACGATGTGCAATTTTAAACATTAAGTTGATGGGTGCATCAAATCGAAAAGCATGCAGATGTTGGTCATACTTGGGTCTTATTCTATACCTCATCAACTCACGATAAAGAAATGCATCATTACCTTTAGATGTTGTCACATAGAGTCTTAAGACCGATTTCATCTAATTATCATAATTATGTTTATCTGAATAAATTGCAGACCAAATAGCAAAATGGTAATATTAAGTTATCAGAATAATAAAATTGTTTGAATATTATCATTTTTTCATTCCTCGCCCTCGGCCTTCGCAGGTTCGTAGAAACTGTTGGCAAAATTATGGTCGTAGGAACTGAAGTTTGGAACATTGATAAAGAAAGACACGTTTGGAGAGATAGTAGGCGTTATTGGGACACCTACGATCCACGGAGAGTACACTTGAGGTAAATCCAATATTCTTGGAGTCCCTATGGCTACTTGGCTATCAGATGGCTATTCATCATCCATAATTAAGCCATTAAATTACTCTTTTGGCACCTCTTAAGTAATCCCTCTTTTATATTTCTCCTACTTCACATTGGTTTTCTGATTAGATTATTTTATATCTGTCTCTTCCCTTGGTTTTTATTATACCAAAGAAATATCATGACAAGTGGCATATCCTTGTAAAAATAGCTTGAATAAAGTTTCTTCCTTATGAACTGTGGGATATCTCCTCTGTTATTTCCCTATTATGGTCTTGTATCTATTTTTTACCATGTGTTCAGTCCTATAGCTACCCAAATTTTTTGCTACCTTCGACCATCTCTTACCGATCTTTAATAAAAGCTATACTAACATACGATCTTCCTAAGGTTACCAATTGCCACTAAATTTTTTGAAAATTACTGCTTTTTAGAAGGATCTAGATGATTGAGCCATCGCTCCCGACATTGCTTTCCAGATCTTAAGAATTTCTTCTCTGACTTCTCATATAACAGTCTAGCGAACTAATTCCACTTGTTTGAGCCTTATTCTTCATTACTTCATAAGCTACTCATTACCTTAAAATCTGAGAAAGTTGTGCATCTTCTTCAGGAGTCCATTAAAGTTGCCTGCCTGCCTCAACAGTCATTCTCATGGCTTCATATTCAAGTGTGATCATCTTTTTGAAAGGAAACACCTGGTGTAAGAGGGTCCAATCTTATTCTTTCTTAATGTTGTTAAAAGTACAAAGGCTGATATTTTTTTATCCTGGATACAACTCAAGGCCACACAGATCCAGTAGAAAGCTTTCAGCTAGTTCTCAAGCCATCTCTAATTTATTTCCCTGTTTTTCCTCTTATGCCTATGTTTTAGAGTATTTACGTAAAAAGGAAGTTGTTGTGTGCGGATTTAAATCTGAGGGGAGTAAAGTAAGTGACTAGATCAACGTTCAGTTTGTTCTGCCGACAGGTCTTCCTCATTGCTTCTTTCCAAGAAGGCTTCTTTTCCAACTACTTCAGAATCTATTCCATTAATAATTATAAAGATAAACTCCAAAGAAAGCAATCAATCCAGTAGGTATTCGGCCGATTCTTTAAAAAAGTTGGAAAGCTGTGTTGTATATAATGAGGCTTGCTCCAAGTGCGGACACTTTGAATTTTTAGCTCAGATGTGTAAAATACGGTTTTGCCAGCTTAATTTTATTGTCATATATTATCATCTCACGTGATTAACAAAGATATTAGAAAATCTCCAAAAATAAAAATTAGGATGCTTTCAATACTGTTCTAACTTTTATGCAGAGGGAAGCCTCCCT
>Ga0194117_10002730_pt1 | contig 18450 bp, 13 predicted proteins | sample TA2MahsurfametaG_FD_160579 | JGI IMG/M metagenome (GOLD analysis project Ga0194117, IMG submission 160579) | Freshwater microbial communities from Lake Tanganyika, Tanzania - TA2015009 Mahale N1 surface | ecosystem: Environmental > Aquatic > Freshwater > Lake | place: Tanzania: Lake Tanganyika...
CGAGCGCCGCAGCTCCGCAACGCGGCAGCAGTGGCCTGCGGCCACCGCGGCGCTGCGCGCCGCACGGGCCTCTACCTCACAACGCTCGGTCCGAGTCCCGTCTCCCGCTTTCGCTCCGCTGCAGCGGTCGGCTCCGCCGAGCGCCGCAGCTCCGCAACGCGGCAGCAGTGGCCTGCGGCCACCGCGGCGCTGCGCGCCGCACGGGCCTCTACCTCACAACGCTCGGTCCGAGTCCCGTCTCCCGCTTTCGCTCCGCTGCAGCGGCGCGGGCTCCCGCCCGAATTGACCTTGCCCACGGCCAGAGCCGTGGCACACTCCGCCACATGACCCCGCGCAACCCCCTCTTTGCTGTCGCGTTGCTCTGCTCAAGCGCCGCGGTCGCTGCAAGCACAACCTATGACTGCGCTGTCGCGTCATCGAGCACCTTCTCGCAGACCACCGATCTAGCGCTGCCCATGGCGGGCACCTGGATCGGCAACTATGACGCGACTACCAATCCGACCGGAACGAGGACGATTCCGGGGCTGTTCGGTGGCAGCGGCAACAACCCCATCCCGTTCAACGGCACCTTCAAGCCACGCATCACGATCACTGATGCCAACCCCACCGGGACCTTCGGTTTCACGCTTGATACCGAGCTCGGCACGGCGGCGGTCGATGGTCTTGCGCTCGATGTCCTCAACGGCCAGACGGGAACGATCGCCAGCACGATCGTGCTCAGCTTCTCCACCTTCCGGACCCAGCAGCCGTCGAGCACCTTCTTCGGCGTCTCGAACCTGAGCCTGCCGCTGAGCAACGACACGATCTCGTCAGCGACACTCACGCAGACCGGGCCCGCGGTCGGCACGGCCATCGCCAATGGCACCGGAGGTTGGACCATCACGGTCGCGGTGCCCGTCGATCTTGCCGTGAGCGGCACAGCCTCGGGCGCGCCGTTCTCGCAGACCTCTGCGGCACTGTTTGCCCTCGCGGGTACCGCGATCCAGGGACCGAAGGGCATCAACCTCTCGCTGCAGTCCTCACTCAACGAGACGGTGCCCATCGCACCACTCCCGCCCTTGGTGGCGGTCCCTTTCCCGCTGCCGACCATCTTCCCGACGGGGAACACGGCGAACCTGGTGATGAATGCCACCTTCTCGGAAGGGGCCTCGACCACAACCATGTCCATCACCGTCACAGCCGGCGGAACTCCGCAATCGCCGGACCCCGATCTCAACGGGGATGGTGTCGTCAGCGGGCCCGACTTGGCCATCCTGCTCGCGGCATGGGGAACGAACGATGTCGTCGCCGACATCGATCGCAATGGCATCGTCGAGGGCCCGGATCTCGCGATCCTGCTCGCTGCGTGGAATTGACCCAGAGCTCCGATCGTCCCCGCCTAGGTTGAGCAGTCCGCCCGACGCGGACCAGCGGCTTACGGTGAACGCGCCGGCCGGATGCCAACACCGATGAGGTCAACCTCGTCAGGCCCCGTATCAAACCTCGCCGAGCACCGCACGACCTGCTGGATGTTGAACCAGTTCCCGCCACGCAGCACGCGCGTGCCGCCGGTCGCGGGGCCTACGGGGTTCGTCTGCGCACCGGCTGAGTAGGTGCCCCCACGATCCTGGCACCACTCCCAGACATTGCCGAGCATGTCATGGAGCCCGAGCGCGTTGGGAAGGAGCAGCGAGACCTGCTTCGTTCCCCATGTCACCGAGCCGGGGGATCCATTGTTCGTGCCCATCCACGCGATCTGGCCGATCTGCACGCCGGCCAGATAGGTTGGTGTCGTCGTGCCTGCGCGGCACGCCATCTCCCACTCGGCCTCGGTCGGCAATCGCATGCCCGTGGATGACATGAACTCCTGTGCCATGCTCCACGACACCTTCTCGACGGGTCGATTGCCTGATACCGGATAGAGCCAGCCCGAAAAGTCGCTCGGGTTGTATCCCATCACGGCGACCCACTGGTTCTGCGTCAGTTCATGCCGAGCGAGGTAGAACGGCGATGTGATCGTGACTTGGTGAGCAGGCGACTCGTTGGACTGGCAGTTGGAATCACCTCCGCTGCATCCCATCACGAATGTGCCCGGCGGCACGAGCAGCATCTCGACCTGCGTGCCTGCATCACGCACGCGCCATGCCAGCCCGGTCGCACGGATCGCATCACGCAGCGCCAGCGACGTCACGACCTGTGGATTGGGCTCCGCTTCGAGAAGCGTCGCCCACGTGGGAACCGACCCGCTGCCATACGTCAAGGCGCCATCGAGCACAAGAGCGCCCGCAGGATGGTCGACCTGCACCGCAACGGTGGCTGGGCTGCCCGGCGGAACCACCGCACGCAACTCGCTGGCGGACACGTTCACGAACCCGCTGCACACGTTGCCACCGACACGGATGCCGGTGGCTTCAGCCAAGTGCTGACCGAACACCGTGATCGTCGCGCCACCGAGCACACTCACGGTCGAAGGCGAAACCGACTGTGCGGTGGCGGGCTCGAAGGTGAAGCCACCCTGCAACTCGACCTCGCCGGCAGCCGTGGTGACGGTGACGACGGCCGGCCCCGCGATGCCTGCCGGCGTGACGGCGCGGATCGTCGAAGCCGTCATCACCTCGAACGATGCCGCAGGCACGCCTCCGAACCGAACGGCCGACGCGAACAGGAATCGTTCCCCGTACAGGTATGTGGTCGTGCCGCCGAGATACGAGCCCGATCCGGGCTCGACCGAATTCAGGCTCGCGGGGCACGGCCCCCAGTTCGACAGGACGATCGAAATGTCGATGCCATTGACCTGCCCGTCACCGTTCAGATCGGCAGCGCACTCGCCACACGATCCCCAGCGCGAGAGGACCTGCGCCAGATCAGCACCGTTGACGGCGTCATCCGCCATCTCGATGACATTGCCCGGGCACTGCGCCATCGCGCCTTGGGCGAGCGCCGCGGTCAGCGTCATGGTCCAGCAATGGGGCGATGCCATGATCGAGTGCTCCTGAGTGCTTCGGGTCCGAGCGAAGAGGCAACGGTACCGCATGGGCGGTGCAAGTCCATGCAGCCCTCTACACTTCCGCCCCATGCATACCCCCACCACCATCGTCCTGCTCATTGCCACCGCGTCGACATCGCTGCTGTTCTCCGGCTGCGGGGGCAACCAGCCCAAGACCATCACTGGCAACGAACCGATCCTTCCGCAGCGTCGCATGATCTGCCGCATCCGCGAAGCCGTCACCGGTGATGGCACGGAAGATGTGAAGCTCGAGAAGAACACCGCGATCGCCACCAAGGTCGGTCACCACGTTCGACTTGAGCTGGAGGCTGCGTCGGGTACGGGCTTCGAGTGGCGGCTCACAGGCTGGCGCGAGGGCGCCAACAGCTCAGCGACAGCGGGCGCGACGCCTTCGTTCGTGACATCTGACTTCGACTGGTCGACCGGTGCAGGCAAGGTCGAACCCGTCAAGGCCGGCACGCCCGGTGGCCCCGCGAACTGGATCTTCGAGATCACCGGCAAGCAGGCTGGTGCGATCACGCTTGACTTCGCCCTCGCACGCTCGTGGGAGAAGGGCCAGGCTCCCGCCGACCAGCGCAGCGTGACCATCGTCGTCGAGTGAACCCCGCGGCGTCGCGCCGCATGATCACCGCTGATTCAAACAACAGCGCCGTCGCCCGAAGAGGACGACGGCGCTTGTCATGTGAAGGCAGCGTGCGCTCAGCGGCGGCCTCCGCCGCCGTGGAAGCCGCCGCCCCCGTGATACCCACCGCCGCCACGGTTGAAGCTCTCACCTCGATACTGTCCGTACGACGAGTGGAAGCCAGTTGAATCGCCGCGCGACATGCCCGCGGCATAGGAGTTCATGCGGGCGGTCGACGCATCGTTCTGTGCTGAGACGCGGCGCGTGGAATTCGACTCCCAACCCGTGCCGCCCCATGAGTAGGGATTGCCTCGGCTGAAGTTGGTGTTGCGATCCTCGGCGCCGAGCCCGTCGCGCACACCGTTGGTCGCCGCCGCAGCGCGGTGCCAACCGCTCGGATCCTCGCGTCGGGCCGCGTCGTCGGCACGCTGCCAGCCGTTCGCACCACGCCACGCATCTTCACCCAAGCGAGCCCGCTGGTTCTGGTAGAGCCGATGATCGTTCTGCCAGTTGTTCCAGCGGTTGTCGTTCCAGTACGGGTGCCAGTGGTTCCACCAGTTGTTCCAGTGGTTCCAGCCCCACCAGCTGTAGCCCCAACCCCAACCCCAACCGCAGCACCATCCCGGGCACCAGCCCCAGCCATACCAGCCGTCGTCGAGGTAGTAGGGATAGACCGCAGGCGGGTACACGACATAGCCCGGATCCTGCACCATCGGCGCGTAGCTGCCGCTCTGCGGGTCGTACTCGTTCGCGGTGCCGTACGTCTGCGGAGCAGGGTCGTATGAGGTGTCACCATCGCTCGCGGCCGAGTAGGAGTAGCCGGTGCCAAAGACCGTGGTGCCTTCGTGGAGGTATGTCCCCAGGTAACCGGCCGTGAATCCGAAGGTCACGCTCGCAAGCGAGCCGTCATCGGCGTGCGTGCTGCCGTAGACCTCCACGTATGTCGCTGCGTAGTCAGGATTCGACGGCGGGACCTGATAGATCTGCTGGGGCACGGAGTCGGTGACGGCCCACGGACCGGTCGCCGACGAACCCTTGAACCACATCCCGTCGGCGCAGCACCAGCATGCATCGGCGAGCTTGAAGGTCGGCTGCGAGGCGTTGGTGCCGTACGAGAGGCCATCGATGCCATCCACGTCAGACCACGCCGGCTCACCACGCCACGACATCTGGCACGGCGTGTCGGCCTTGATCGTCACGGTCTGGATCTCACGCGCCGCCACGGTCGACTCATAAGCCTCGACGGTGCCGGGCACGCTCGCTCGCGCGGCGGCCAAGCGGCCGGTCTTGGGCAGCGAGCGGAAGGACGGAGGCAGTTGCGATGGCGCGCTGTAGGTCCAAGGCCCCTTGAGGTCGCTCGCCGTGAACCAACGACCGGAGATCAAGGTCCACCATGCTGCCGGAGTCGTGGTCTTGAGGATGACCGTGTTGGCGTTGGTGACTTCCGAGACACCGGCGGCGACTTGCTTGAGCGCGGGCTTGCCAATCGTCGACACCAACGCGCTGGGCTTGGTGGTCACGATCACCTTGCTCGGCAGCACGGGCTTCATGCCTGATGCGGCATCCGGCGCCTGGACGGGGTTGCCGTCGGCGAGCGGCTTGGGCGTTCCCAGCGCAGCGATCACATCGGCCGGCGGCGAACTGCTTGCGGCGTACTGTCCGGTCATCGTCGGTGAGGACATCCACTGGGTGTCGCCCACGCGCACCCACCAGCTGCCATCCGTCGATTGCAGGAGGACGAACGGCGTGTTCACGACCTTCTTCCACGATCCGCATGCAGCCAGCACCGGAGAACCGTCCACCGGCACGAGCACGGTGGGGACCTCAGTGAAAAACATGTTGGGGGCATCGTGCTTGAGACCCGGGGTCCCGCTCGATCGGGCATTGTCAAGCTTCAGGTCCTGCACCATCGTGGTGCGCGCGATGGTGAAGCCAACGCCACTGAGCGATCCCTGCAGCGCCGAACGCGCGGTCCAGTCTTCCTTGTTGTCGATCGTCATGCGCGTGATGTGCAGGTCATGGATCTCGACCTCGCCCGCGATGTCGGCCGGCGACACCTCGCCGCGCAGCCACATGATGCCCCGCTTGAGCGAATCAGCTTGCTTCACCGTGATGGCTGCGCTGAGGGTTGCAACCCGGCCGTCGTAGCCATCGAACTGCGGCTGGTAGACCGTGAAGGTCCGGTCACCAATGGTGTTCGATTGCGGCCACGCACTGGCTTGTGCGGGGACCGCTGACGGGGTGTTGTCCTGCGCGGGTGCAGGCGAAGAAGCGAGCATGGAACTCGACAGCAGCAGGGCTTCAATGAACATGCGTGAGTTGTACCAACCCTGTTGCCAACGAAAGCGGCTCAGTCTGCTTGCTCGATGATGCACCCAATGGCTGGCGGCCAGGGCTTCGAGACATCCTGCCCCGCTGCAGCGGCGATGACTGCATCACGGAGATCGTGATGAATCGGCTGCGGACGCCGCCGACCGATTGCCGAATACAGGTCATTGATGCGACCGCGATAGAGGATCTCGGCCCGACCTTGTCCGATGCGTCGGACCAGGATGGCCTCGGGCGTGACGGTCGCACCGAGTGCCCTGACGATGCGCCGACCGGGGTCCGACACCGCAACGAAGGTCGGGGCCAGCCCGAAGTCCCGGGCATGGTCACGCAGCGTGGTCATGGAAAGGTCGTGGAACGGATAGACGATGAAGCACTCGACGCCGAGGCCCGATGCCGTGCGTGCATCGTCAGCGAGGTACGGCGCGCAGGCGTTGGCGATCGGACACTCGGGCCCCACGAAGGCGACCAAGACCAGCGTGCCCGGCTCGCCATCGAGAGGATCGATCGGCTCTCCTGTGAGCGCACGGGGCACCGACTCGTCGGGGTGCCCGGCGGTCGGAACCGATGTGCATGACACCGCCAATGAGAGCGCGAATGCGCAGCCAACGCAAAGCCAGCGTGTTTGGGGTCGTCGGTGCATCTCCCCGACCATGCTAGGACTCCATCATCTGCCGCACGGGGTACGCGACTCCACACTCCGGGCAACGATCTGCATGGGGGGCGCGCAGATGACCGCAGGATCCACACGAGCCTTGTCTCCACGCCCGCCGCTGGCCGCGCGTGAAGAGCAGCACGGCGCCGGGTCCACAGAGCAGGATCATCGACGCGAACCCCACGCAGAGCGACCAGAACGTGACGAGGCTGCACCAGCAGCTCTCCTTGCGGCGCACGATCACATACAGCGGCACTCCGAGCACCACCTGCAGCGCACTGCCGCGAAAGGCCGCCCGAACCAGCCGACTCACGACATCGGGATTCGATGCCGAGCCCGCCCGCCACAGCACAGTCGACCACGCTGCCGAACTGAGCAGCCAAGTCGCCATCAGAGCCACCACCACCAGCTCGCCGGCAACGGGAGTTGGAATGCTCGAGCCAGTACTGAGCACCACAAGCGCCTCGATCGCAGCAAAGCCGATCATGGTGACCAAGGCACCGGCAACGATGGCTGCCGCCACGACAGACTGCCGCATCGACCTGCCTTCCTGCGCCGCGCGGAACGGCGGGACCGCCGGTGCCGCGAGCATGAGTTGCAGGGTGGCCGCGACGATCGCGATGGCCATCATGATCAGGTGCTCCGGGGGGGAAAGCCCTGAGGAGAAGAACACGATTTCGGTGTAGCTGTTCAGGTAGTTGCCCAAGTTGCCCGAGTCGAACCACTCGTCTGAGATGCCAGCCACGACCATCACGACCAGCGGTGTCAGCAGCCACCATGCGGTAAACGCTGCACACCAGACCAGACCAAGTGCCCGAACCCTCGTCATGGGACTGTTGCCGGCACATCGACCGGCACCTGCGTCGGTTCGCGTCGCTCCGTTTGCGGCTTGGTCGGAGTCGACCCGGGTGGACGAACCACATCGCCGCGGCCGGGGACCCTCGGCTTGGGCGCCTCGCGCGATGGCACCTGCGCCGCGAGCACCTCGGCCATCACTTCGGCAAAGACGCGCGCTTTCGCGGCGATGCGTTCATGCGGTGTCAGGCTGCCGAACTCCACCGTGATCCCCGGGGCCTTGATCGTCTCGGCAGCCCAGCGCTTGAAGGTCCACTGGTCGAGATTGTGCAACGCCGTCGATTCGAGTGTCTCGCGCGGAAAGCGCGCCTGCACGCCATCGAGCCACGCCTGCACGAACCCCGCTGGCTCGACCGCGCTGCCCGGTGCCGGCGTGTAGAGCACATCGCGGTCCGTCGCATGGAAGTCGAGCAAGAGATGGATGCGCGCTCCGGGCTGCGCGGCCAGCGCGTGGATCGCATCACGCACAGCTCGTGTCTCCGGCTGCGAGAACTCATGCCAATCCCGGTTTGGATCGATGCCGCCGAGCGTGCATCGCCACTGCCCTTCGTGTACCCCATCGGGATTCACGAGCGGAATCACCGTGACGCGGAAGCGACGGCCAAAGTCAGCCAGTGCAGCATCAGACTGCTGCAGCCGCTCGATGAACTTCATCAGACCCACGCTGCCCGAGGATTCTGGCGGATGCTGCCGCCCGATCACGACGACATGATCCGGCGGGGCCTGCGGATTCAAGGTGAAGGCCAAGATCGGGCGCCCGGCGGTCGAACGGCCGATCGACTCGACCGCAACGCCGGACTCCATCGCCACGCGCGTCGACCAGGCATCGAGTTCCTCGATGCCGATCATGTGATTGCTCGCGATGAAGATCGGATCAGGAACGATGGAGACCTTGATCGTGCATTCGCGGTCGCCGGGCTGGCCGCTCCACTGCGAGTCAGGGGCCATCGCCCAGCGACGGCCGTCCCGGCTCGCCCACGCGCGCGGCCGGGCCTTCGGCGTGGCGATGGCCAGTCGCAGCGCGACCTCGCAGGGCTTCGACGATCTGATCCGCAGCGCGTACCACGGACTCGGATTGATCGGTTCTCGCTCAGGCGCGACCAGCAGTCTGAACTCCTTCGGGCCGATCTGCTCGCAGCCGTTCAGCCGCGCGCCGCTGAAGAGGTTGTCGATGCAGACGTTGATCCCCGAACCGGCATCGAAGGTCCAGACTCGACGCTCCTGAAGCTCCGCGGCCGGTTCCGACCGAGACGAGATGCTTTGGCGCGCGGCCTGGTCGGGCGCACTCGCCGGGGTCTCCGCTGTGGCCGCAGTCAGGCCCACCGACATGACAAGGACCGATAGCAATGCCCATATGGGCGCGTCATGGCGATTGTTCTGGTGGGGAAGACCGGGTTTCGGCGCCTGCACCGTCACAGCCTACCGACGCACGGAATCGCTTTGCACGGTTCCCGGTATGAGCCCAGGAGCCCGCAGGCCGGCCTCGGAACGCTCGCCTGCGAACCGAGGCACCAAGAACACACTTCGAATTTGGATTCATCCCAATCCGGGCTATATTCTCGCCGTAGGGCGCGGGAAAAGGCACTGGAGGCGGGTCAGAAGGGCGCAGACCACCCCTTTCCCCCTGGAGCCTTCCCCAATGAAGTCCATCGTTTCCCTGACTGCCGGCGCGATCGCTGTGGCCTTGGTTTCGTCCGCCGACGGCGCCATGATTGCCGGTTGGTCGATCACCACCGCGTTCCCCACCGGCACCGGCAACGTGCCTACCGGCAACACGTACTCGGTCGGCGCCGCTGACCAGGGCGACCAGACCGCTGGCAGCTCCCTGAGTTCCTACCACCTGCTCGCTGCGGCGACCTACACCTCGCCAGCGGGCAATGGATCGGCGTACGCCTTCAGCAGCAACAACTGGTCGGCCGGCGATTACTACGAAGCCCGCGTCTCCACCTCCAACTACGCGAACATCAGCGTGTCGTGGGACCAGGCTCGCAGCTCGACTGGCCCCTCGTCGTTCGAACTCATCTTCAGCATCGACGGTGGTTCGAGTTGGACGACGGTGACCAACTACACCGTCCTGCAGTCGGGCGGCGGCGGCTCTCCCGCTACGTGGTCGACGACGGTCTACAGCGCGCTGTACTCCAGCAGCCAGGCACTCGCTGGTGCTGAGGACGCGAGCCTTCTCATCGTCCGTTTCCGTTCGACGGTCAGCGCGGCCGCGACCGGCTCCAACCGCATCGACAACGTTGTCATCAGCGGCGATCTGGTGCCGGCCCCCGGCGCCGTGGCGCTGCTCGCGGTCGCGGGCCTCGTCTCGCGTCGCCGTCGCTGAATCGCAGGCTGCACATCATGATCCCCTCCAGCGGGTGTCGGCTCCGGCCGGCACCCGCTGTGATTTGATGCACCTTGCTCGAAGTCCGACTCACACGAATCGGTCGCGACGACCGCTGGTTCGCCTTCAGCGCGCCAGCACCACGAGGGACCACGGAGCTACGGTCATCGAGCCCTTGGCCGTTGCCATCGGCGCCGCACCAGCCCGCGTGCCATCGGCAAGAACCGACCACTCCCCCGATGGCAGCGCAAGCGTTGCAGTCACGGGCTCACCATTGAGGGCGATGATCAGCGTGCGCGACGGATCGCGCGACGAGCGACCATCGATTGTCCACGCTAAGAGCGGTGCGGCTCCCAACCACTGGATCGAGTTCCGCACCACGGCGGCATCGGTCATGCGCAGCGCAGGGTGCGCCTTGCGCAAGGCGATCATCCCGGCGATCCAGTCCGTCGTCGATTGCCATGGAACGGCCCGTTCCCAGTCAAAGCGATTCACTCGGTCGCCGCTCACGTAGCTGTTGTGGTCGCCGCCCTTCGTGCGCCCGATCTCACAGCCGCCCTCAAGGAACGGGATGCCCTGCGACAGCAGCACGGTGCCGACCGCCAAACGCAGCATTGCCTCGCGCTCGGCATCGCGCGCGCCCGTTGCCGACCGGGCCAGCTTGTCGACCAAGCACAGGTTGTCGTGCGCACTGATGTAGTTCACGCTTTCCGCGGGTGAAGCCGTGAAGTCATCGATCGATCCTGCCACGCCACGCTTGACCGCATCGCGGTCACCGCCCGGACCATTGGCAAACCCTGTGCGATCGCCGTCAAGGTCGCCGCGAAGCGCATTGCGCAGATGATCGTTGAAGACAGCCATCCCGGTCCCCTTCTGCGCGCCCTTGCCGAAGCGGATCGGGCCGCCGCCGGTCCAAGGCTCACCGTAGAGCGTGGCATCAGGCCGGATCGAGCGCACGCATTCGACGATGGCACGCACCGTCGCCGGGTCGTGCGTCCCCAACAGATCGAAGCGGAACCCATCGACGTGGTACTGACGCAGCCAATGCGCGAGTGAATCGAGGATGTACTTGCGCACCATGGGGCGCTCATCGGCGACCGAGTTGCCGCATCCGGCGTCATTCGTCAGCGAGCCGTCACGCGTTGTACGGAAGAACCAGCCCGGCACGGTCGCATCGAAGGGACTGGCTTCGCCGCTGGAACTCGTATGGTTGTAGACGACATCAAGCACCACGCGAATCCCCGCTGCGTGCATGCCTGCAACCGCTTGGCGCAGCTCGCGCACCGGCGCCAGCGGATCGCGACGATCCGCCGCGAAATTCGACTCGGGCACGTTGAAGAGCGCCGTCCAGTAGCCCCAGTTGTACTCATCAGGCTTGGCCGTGAAGTCATGGATCGGCAGCAGGTGCACGCCCGTGATGCCCAGTCGCCGCAGGTGCGCCAGTCCCGTTGGTGCACCCGCCACGCTGCCTTCATGCACCAGCCCCAGGTACGAGCCGCGACGATCCGCCGGGCACGACGCATCGGCCACCGTGAAGTCGCGCACATGGAGTTCGTACAACACCTCATCGGTGGGTTGCGCAAGCGTCGGTCCCCGATCGGCCTGCCAGCCAGTCGGCTCCAGGCGCGACAGGTCGGCAAGGATGCTGAACGAACTGTCTGCACTGGCCGCCACGGCATGGATGTCCGCCGCCGTGCGCCGCCGCCCGTAGTGCGTGAATGCCAGCCGGTACGGCACACCGTGCAGATCGCCCGGAACCGCGATCGACCAGGTGCCCTTCGGTCCGGCGACCAGAGGGAGCGTCCTGCTGGGTGCATCAAGCCCCCTCTCGAAGAGTTCAAGCTCGACCCCGCGTGAGACGGGCGACCAGGTGGTGACCGTGGCGCGATCCTGCGAGCACGTCGGACCGAGCACCGCATCGAGCGCCGCGAAGGCCGAGTCCTCAAGGATGCCACGCGCGATGACGGGCCTCCATGCGCCACCGACCTCGACGGAAAGTCGGCCAATCGCCTCGTCCGCAACAGGCTTGCCCAGCTTGACCGTGAACGTCGGGCGCCCGTCGCCGCCGCGATCCGCCATCACCGACGAGACCGCAGGCGAGCCAACATCGTCGATGCGCACCTTGATCGCCTTGCGCGCCTTGTCGTCGAGCGGTCCCGACATGGCAAGCGTGATCGATTGCCGTCCATCCAAGAACGCCCCGACGAAGGAACTCGATCGATCGATTGCCTTCGCCGAGGCATGGATCGCCACCTGCCCGGCCGCAAGCCAGATTTCAGTCCGGCCGCGCGGCTTGAGATCGATGAATCGGTCCTGCTCGACATCCTTGCGCTCCCAATCGCCCTTGCGCACGATGAAGCCCAGCCGCTCGATGCCGTCATCGGCCTCGAAGCGCGCCACGGCGCCGTCCTTGTCGGCGGCGAACGGCACGCTGCGCCCAGCACCGCCTTGGTTCCACACCCAGAGGTTCCAACCGGCGTAATCGCCGTCCGGACGCCAGTAGTGGACCACCACAGCACGGTCCGCCAACGCAGCGTTTGAGTTTCCAGTCGGTCCCCTTGCGGCAGATGCGGGTTCCACCATGACCCACGACACCAGGCCCAACACCATCGCCATCACCGCTGCCATGCTCGTCATGCCGTGGATCCTAGATCCTTGCGCTCCGTCACTGCTTCATGGTCCATCGTGATTCATGTCACGTGCCACGGCGCACCGATGCACCGACATGCACGATGACGGCCTGCAGGCTCGATTCGACCATCTGGTCCGATGGCTGGACGAACTCCGTTCGATCAGTCTCCATTGGGCCGGGCAACCGCTGCAGGTCGACACCAAGTCCGATGGATCGCCAGTCACACAGGCCGATCGCGCAATCGAGTCGGTTCTGCGAGCGAAAATCCGGATGCACCATCCGTCCGATGCCATCTTGGGCGAAGAGCATGGGGATGAGTCGGGCTCGAGCGGCTGGCGCTGGATCATCGATCCCATCGATGGCACCGCCAGTTTCATCCGCGGGATACCCCTCTGGGGAACGCTCGTTGGACTTGAGCAGCGCACCAGCGGCGGGGAGCCGGTGGTGGTCGCCGGCATCGCCGACTACCCGGCACTGGGCGAACGGATCGAGGCCTCTTCGCCTGATGAAGCGTGGTGGACACGAGCAGATCACCGGCAGCGATGCCGGGTCGCCCCGGGGCGACCACTGCACGCTGCGACCATCTGCACGACCAGCGCCGAGTACTTCCGCAGCTCCAATCGCTTGGACCTGTGGTCGCGCTTGGGGAGAGCCGCGGGCTCACTTCGCGGGTGGAGCGACTGCTCCGCGCTGCTCCTGCTCTGCACAGGTCGCGTGGATGCCGTGGTCGAGCCGGTCATGCACCCCTGGGACATCGGCCCATTTGCGGCCATCCTGCCCGCATGCGGCGCCGTCTGGACGTCGTTGACAGGAGAATTGACCCACCTGGGGGGTTCCGTTGTTGCGGCGGCGTCGGACGAGCTTCACTCGCAGCTCTTGAGGCTCGATGAACTGAGGCCAACTGATAGGTTATAAGACTCCACCGCCCCCGCGGGGTCAACTCCGCTGGTTCGACCGTGCTCACGAAAAGACTTTGAATAAATGCTTTGCGCGCTTGCCAGTCCCGATTGACGGGTCACGATCTGACAGTCAGGGATTTCGAAGAGGGTCGCGCCGACGAACTCGGCTGAGTTCCCCTTTCCCAAGAGAGTCCCTCCATGAAGAAGATTGCCCTCGTTGCCGGCCTCGCCGCCGCTGTCGCCGGAACCGCTTCGGCCGACGTCACCTTCACCTTCACCAATCAGACCTGGGCTGGTTTCGGCTTCGCCAACCTGAACGCTGCCTATGGCGGGTTCACCGGCATCCTGACCGGCGTTTCGGTCAACGCGACCCTGAATTCCTCGACCAATTTCACCTACGCCGACGACCTGTGCGTCTATGTCGATGTGCCACCGCTTTCGTTCGGCGGCCTGCTCCAAATCGGCGGCTTCACTGACCTTCAGGCCGCGCAGCGCCTCTCTTGGGCCAACGGCGGCTCGAGCGCTGCCGGCACGACCGTCATCGACAGCAAGTCGGTGAACGCGATCTCGTTCTCGGGCACCTCGGCTGATGCCATTATCTATGTGGGCAACGGCTACGGCGCTTCGGGCACCTCGGGCAACTGGACCGGCTCGATCACCCTCATCGGTGTGAACGCGGTTCCCGCCCCGGGCGCGATCGCCCTCGTCGGCCTCGCCGGCCTCGCTGGCCGTCGTCGTCGCTGAGCACAGCATCTCCGGAGCCCTCGGGCTCTCTTGGAACTCGGCACCGAGCGTCCTCGTGGCGCTCGGTGCTCTTTACTTTTGCGACGCCCAACACCGCCCCCGCGGGGTCAACTCCGCTGGTTCGACCGTGCTCACAAAAAGACCTTGAATTCACGCTCCGCGCGCTTGCTCGTCCCGCTTACCGAGTCATCTTAGGACGGTCAGGGATTTCGAAAAGGGTCGTGCCGACGAACTCGGCTCCCCCTTCCAAGAGATTCCGTCCGTGAAGACAGCACTCCCTTCCCTCGTTGCCGCACTTGCTGTGGCTTCTGCTTCCAACGCAGCCCTCGTGTACGGCGGCGGCACTGAAACGGGCAACCGTTTCAACGCTGGCGCCAATGCCATCGCATACATGAACTGCTTCACCGCCGTGAGCGCAGGCCAGAATCAGCTTGCCTTGGAAAGCGCGATTGTCGGCATCCGACGCATCGCGACGGCGGGAGCGTTGCTTGATGTCGGCATCAACATCTACGCCGCTGAGATGACCTTTGACGGTACCAACTTCGGCCGCGGTGCCAACACCCTGATCTACTCCTCGGCGTCGCTCGGCGGCGGTGCAGCAAGCGTGACCCAACTCGTCAGCACTGGCGCACTGTCTGGTGTCACCCTGAACCTGGAGACCACCTCGAACGCTGGCCTTGGCGGCTGGTGGATCGGCGTTGAATTCACGGGTGCCAACGCTGCGAGCACTGCCAATGGATGGCGCGTCGTGAACGCCCCGACAACTGGTGCGTCCATCAATGGATTCGGGGCGTTCAACTTCAACAACAGCAATGCCTTTCAGGCGTTCTTCGCCTTCGGCACCCCGCCGGGATCGGCTCCGAGCCGCATGATGGTCGACGTGAACGGCTCGCTGGTGCCGGCTCCAGGCGCGATTGCGCTTCTGGGCGTGGCTGGTCTGGTCAGCCGCCGCCGCCGCTGAAGCCAACGGGCTTGGCCCGACCCGGTTGGGCCCTCTCTTGGAACTCGGCACCGAGCGTCCTCGTGGCGCTCGGTGCCCTTGTTTTTGCGCCGCCCCGTACCCATTTCGGCGGCCTGGCCGATTTCATCTTGCCTCGACCGAGGTGGTTGCAATACTTGGATCGACCGTCCACATCAGCACAGAGGAGCCTCGGACCATGCGCACCAGCTTGGCGATCATCCTGACCGTTGCCGCTCCAGCCCTTGCTGACGAGATCGGTTACGAAGAACTGGCGGCTCGACTCGGTTCCGCCGTGCCGACCGGCGCGGGCGTTCCAATCGTGCAGGTCGAGGCCAACGAATCAGCGGGCCTCAGCTACCGCCCGAACGGCTCGGAACCTGACTTCGCAGGGAAGTCGTTCACCCTGATGTCGGGCGCCTCGGCGAACAGCGGCCACGCCACGTTCGTGGGAAAGAACCTTTATGGCCAGTACGGCATCGCCAAGGGCATTACCCAGATCAGCTGCTTCGATGCCAACAACTGGCTGTCAAGCTACCTGCGGCTGGGCCAAGGGCAGTCGGCATTGCCACTCGCACCAACCAACGGCTCAAAGCTCTTCAACTGCAGTTGGATCGGATCAGCGGGGGTCAATACCGACAACGAAATCCTTCGACGCGCGGATTACGCCATGCAGCGCGATGGGACGCTGGTCATCGCAGGCGTGAACAACGGGGCGGGAGGAGCCGTGCCTGCGCTCATGGGCAGTAGTTTCAACGGGATCTCGGTCGGCCTGCTCAACGGCAACCACAGCTACGGCGCACCGCCCGCGGGCATCGACGGCGCTGGCCGGCAGAAGCCTGAACTGGTAGCCCCGGGGGAATTCACGAGTTTCTCCACACCAGTCGTCAGCGCCTGTTCAGCCGTTCTCTACCAATTTGCGAACGAACTCCCGTACAGCTTGAACGTGAATCGCCGCAGCGGCGTGGCCGTCAAGGCCTCACTCCTGGCTGGTGCAACGCATGGCCAAGCATGGTCAAACGGCGCTCCGCAATCAGGTGCATCCCGCGGCGTGGCCACCACGCCCATCGACCCGGTCGTGGGCTTCGGGACCGTCAACATCGATCGTGCGCACCGGATCCTCTCTGCCGATGAGGCCATCGGCCAAGCCACCGCAAGCGCCGCGATCTCAGGTCCTTCAGTCGGGCTGGCCGCCTGGGAGTACGAGGTGATCTCATCGACCACCTTCGAACGTCACTGGCGCATCGATGTCCCCGGCACCGCCGACGTTCGCGTGGCCTTGACCTGGAACCGCAACCCCGCGTCGAGCCAGTTCACGGGTTCGGCCCCGATCCTGCAGAACAACGACATCAAGCTGCAGCGCATCGTGAACGGACAGCCTGTGTCCATGGTCGGCGATGCCGGCGTAAGCCTTTTTGGCTCCGGAAACGTGGTCAGCCAAAGCGCGGTGGACAACGTGGAGCATCTTTCAATCGATGATCTCGCACCAGGTTCGTACCTGCTGTCCGTGAACCGCGTCACGACCGCCGGCTTTGCAACGATCGCCGCGCTGGCATGGATCGTCGATGTCACGGCTGTGCCTGGCGATCTCAATGGCGACGGCGTCGTCAATGGCGCCGACCTCGGCCTGCTCCTCAGCAATTGGGGTGGCTCCGGCATCGGCGACCTGTCTGGCGATGGTGTAGTCGACGGCGCCGACCTGGGACTTTTGATCAGCGCCTGGTCCTGACCACGAGCGACGACGGTTCCTCGACCGTCACCTGCTCACCCACATGCCGGCGTGCCACTCGGCCGACGGGCCAACGGTCAGTCGTCTCCAACAGGACCCACTCCCGGCGCCACGCGCGGATGCTGTCGTCGCCCGTGCGCATCTGAAGGCCAAGGCCCACCAGCGTGTGATCCTCGGTGTGCACCAAGACGCTGTCGCACACTTGGGTCGAGTTGAGCAGCGAGCACAGCAGGACGGCCTTCGAATCGCAATCGCCGCTGGCGCGGGACAGCGTCGCAGCCGGCAGCATCACGCCCATCTGCTCACGCTCGGGGTCGTCGCTGGCTTCAAGGTTCTCGCGGTAGGCAAGAGCTTGGACGAAGCCCGCCATGATGCACGCTCGGCCGCGGATGCTGGTCGCTCCCGCTCGACGTGCAGCCTCCTCAAGCCGATCGGCCATCGCATGCACGGTGGGCACACCGCGACGGAGCATCCACGGGTAGTCAGGCGAGACGACCTCGTCGTTCAGTCGAACGCCACGCGCATCGAGCAGTCGATCGCGCTGCAGCGCGCCAAGGTCGTACTCCTCCTGCGTGCGGTAGCGGAACGAGATCTCGTCAGGATGGAAGCCGAAGCCGTTGATCGCCTCCTCGACATCCGCCGAATCGATCTCGATCGAGACGCCGATCTCGGGGCCATGCGTGCCGCAGTCACGCACGTCGCCTCGCCATGAGCGGATGCGCTCGGCGTTGGGATCGCGCCAAGTGACCACGGCATCGGGGCAGATCCAGGATCGCTCGGCCGCGGGAGCGTGACGAGGCGGTGTCCATGACGAAGCATCCGCCGGTGCGGGCGACTCAATTCGTGCTCGATCCACACGGATCGCCGCAGAGCCACCTGCGCGCCGCTGGATTCGCGGCATCGACGCCACGCGAACGACAACCCTGTGGTCGTTCGCTGCTGGCGTGCTGGCGTGCTGCCATGCCTCGAGCCCCACGCGCATCCACGCCGCCACGCCGATGGCGAAGGCAGCCGACCCGAGCATGGAACCGAGGGAGCGCATGGTCCTGTTTCGTCGACCGAACACCCCTGGCTCGCCAGTCAACCTGCCGCAATGCCCGTAGGTTTGTTTATGGCCCCCTTGCGGACCGATAGGATCGAGCCATGCATCTCCGAAACCACCAACGCACCGCGCCGACTGCCAGCCTCGCAGGGGCGATCCTGACCGTCATGACGCTCACCGTCGCGGCGGGTTGCATCAGCCACAGGACCTCGCTGCACGAGCCGGCACCGTCGGACCACCAGCGCTGGAACACCTATTCACTGCAGACTCAGGCATCGATCGATGCGATGGCTGCGTGGCCTCGCATGACGGCAGACCAGGTCATGCGCGGTGAAGCTGGGCAGGATGGTGCCATGCAGGTCGTGATCGAGGGCGAACTGTCGAAGGTCTGCCTGACCATGGGATGCTGGGTCGAGATGAAGACTTCAGGCGAACCGCTGCTCGTGATGACGCGCGACCATGAGTTCTTTGTGCCGCGCAACGCCAAGGGCGTTCAAGCTCGAGCCTATGGCCGAGCTGTGGCCCGCGAACAATCGGTCGACACGCTGCGGCACATCGCCGAGGATGCGGGCGCGAGCGCCGAAGACATTGCCCGCATCACCGAGCCTCGTACACGCATGGTGTTCATCGCCGACGCGATTGCCATGCCGCCTGAAGGGCTTGATCGAAAA